>ERZ1026882.1003-NODE-1003-length-12842-cov-9.875577_pt1 | contig 12842 bp, 12 predicted proteins | sample MGYA00380171_ERZ1026882 | MGnify/ENA primary metagenome ERZ1026882 (study PRJEB33269, sample SAMEA4719807) | human gut metagenome | biome: human-associated habitat; feature: organic feature; material: feces | place: Cameroon | collected 2013-10 ...
GTAGATGGTGAAAGATGTGCAGAAATGTGTGCAGAATATCTCGCATCTGTTCTTCCATAAAATACGATAGTGTCTACTTTTCTAGTTTTATAGTATAAGAAGGTGACTAGATATATAGTAAAGGTAGGAAAGTGACGTACTGTCCTATTGGGGAAAAAGATAAAAAAGACATAAAATGTTTGGAGAAACAAAATAAAAATGGTACATTTGCAGAAAAATGTAGATTATGAAGAAATATCCATTGGGAATTCAGACATTCTCTGAAATTGTAGCAGGCAATTATATGTATGCTGACAAGACAGAGTTTGTTTACAAATTGGCACATTATGCCAAATTCCATTTTCTGAGTCGTCCTCGACGATTCGGAAAGTCTCTTTTTGTCTCTACACTTCAGGCTTACTTTGAGGGTAAAAGAGAATTGTTTAAGGGACTTGCCATTGAGCAGATGGAGCAAGAGTGGACTTCATACCCTGTTGTTCATCTTGATTTAAGTGCCAGCAAGTATTATCGGCTGAAAAATCTTCATGCAGCTTTGAATGGAATGCTTTCTGAATATGAGAAAATCTATGGAATAGCGGTGAACCCTGATTATGCAGATGTATATAGTGAGCGTTTGAAGAATATTATCTTGACAGCTGCTCAGCAGACAGGTAAACAGGTGGTAGTACTTGTTGATGAATATGACGCCCCTATGCATGATAGCATGAAAGATGAAACATTGCAAGGTGAAATTCGTGAAATAATGCGCGACTTCTTTAGTCCATTGAAGCATCAGGAAGCAAATCTACGCTTTGTTTTTATCACTGGAATATCTAAGTTTAGTCAGTTGAGTATCTTTAGTGAACTTAACAACTTGAAAATTCTTACATTGAAAGAAGAGTATGCGGCTGTTTGTGGTTTTACGGAAGAAGAATTGATTGATAATCTTTCGGATGGAATACAAACTTTGGCAGCAAAGGAAGGTATATCAAGTGATGAGGTATTAGCTAAATTACGTTATCATTATGATGGTTATCACTTTACAGCAAAGTCGGAAGGTATTTATAATCCTTATAGCATTATCAATGCAATGGACGATAAGACTTTTAACAATTATTGGTTTGCTTCTGGTACCCCTACGTTTCTGATAGAGTTGTTGCATAAGAAAGGAATTGATATGTTGCAACTAGATGAGATATGGGCATCAGAAAGTCGTTTCAATGTACCTACAGATAAGATTACTGACCCGATACCTGTACTCTATCAAAGTGGTTATCTTACTATAAAGGATTACAACGAGGATACCAAGCAATATCTTCTAGGTTTTCCTAATGAAGAGGTTAGACAAGGCTTTTCAGAGAGTCTTTATCATTATTATGCACCGGATGATTTAGGTAATTATGACGCTTTAGTTAACTCTTATGTGAAATATGTAGTTAAGCTTGATGATTTTGAGTCTTTTTTGCCTCATTTGAAAGCTTTTTATGACAAATTTCCATATGTTATAGTAAACAACAATGAACGTCATTATCAGGCAGTCATGTACACTATATTTTCGATGTTAGGTGCAGATGTAAGTGTGGAACATTTTACTTCTAGTGGAAGAATCGATCTTGTTTTAAAAACAAAGAAGAGTGTTTATGTGATTGAATTAAAATATGATAAAAATGCAACTGTTGCTGTAGAGCAGATGTTTAATAACAGGTATGCATCAGCTTTCGCTGAAGAAAAGCGAACGATACATTTGGTTGGCTTGAATTTTTCGAAAAACCAACGAACTTTGGATGATTGGATTTTGCAATAACTCGTAAAAACAAGACGAGTTTTCGCTAAAATAGTGAGGGATACAGAAAATACGTGAGGAATAGCGTGATGGATATTGTAAAAATACAATCAATCTATCACGCTATTCTTGAACTTTAATACTTTGATAATCAGGGATTTGAATATTTCAAATTCGTAATCGTGATGGATGTGATGGATATTTCGAAAAACTTTTTCATGTGAATATAAAACACCACATGAAAAAGTCTTTGAAAGTATGATAGCCTTATTTCTGATGAGTAAAAGTGTAGCTGTCAAATTTGCGCTTCAATACCTTTGCACCATAGGTTGGCAGGAAAAGCGTGAAGAAATACAGGTTTGCCTTGATGGGGTGAAAACCTAAGATTTCCTTATAGACTGCGATATTATATTTCATCAGCGACATCTTATTGCTGGAAATAGAATTCCTTCGCATGCAATAGTAGGCCAAAGGTTTGTCTGGATAAGCATAGCAAACCTTGCATTCTCTGATAATCTGCAGGAACAAAGCCCAATCCTGACGCTTGCGGATGGTAGGCATGAAGAATTTTCTGCCCAGCATTTGAACGTCATAGATAGCAGTGAGGCAACCCACCTTGTTGTCTCTCTTCATCATCCCGTATGTTATTTTTTTCGGAGCCGTGCAGAAACCAATCTCGTTCTGCGTTTCTCCATCAAAGATAATGTATGAGGCACATGAGAGTGCACACTTCTTCTTGTTCATGAAAGCAATCTGCTTTTCAAGTTTATCTGTGGTCCATCTGTCATCACTGTCGCAGAAGGCGATATAGCGTCCCTTGGCGCGTTCTATGCTCTGGTTTCGGGCATAGCCAGCACCATGGTTCTCTTTCAGATATAGTATATCGACACGATTGTCCTTGCTTGCAAATTCCTGAAGCAATTGCAAGGTTGTCGGGTCTGTTGATGCGTCATCAGTAATCAGCAACTCTAAGTTCTTATATGATTGATTAAGAATACTATTGATACTGTCGGCAAGATATTTGCCGGCATTATACGTAGGCATGATGACTGATACTAAGTCTTCTTTATTCATATCATTCTATATGTTTATTTATAATAACGCCACGTAACATGGATTATTGCTATGATTGCTAAAAATATTTTAAAAAAGATATTGTCCCTCTTTATTGATCAAGATGTACGCTACCTCCTTATCTATCTTCTGCTATTTTCCAAGGAAGAATCGTGCAGTTATCATATTCTTTTTCAGCAGGTTTACAATCACCCAAGATAGGAATCCACATATCGTGAAACCTAAGATAATCAGAACTTCTTCGTTATTGGATGGAACTATGAATCGCAATAATTTAATAGTGTCGTCCATCAGCGTCAGATGGCAAGTGTATATGCCCAGTGATAGTATTCCGACTTCTTGGATGATTCTGTTGAATCTATTACTGCAGTTCAATGCTTTGCGTGCAACGCCCACAATAACCAGAACGGCTAGTATAGCGGTAACTCCTCTGTATGTGTATTGTAGCAATGAAGTTGGACAATGTGGAATCCTTGGCATCCAGACTGGTAATTCATGCATGTTCCAGAACCATGCTAATACAGCCCATAGTAGCCCCAGGCAAATTATTGAAGATTTATTGGTAAGCTGTAATTTGTTGAATCTATGCATTGCATATCCTAGAAAGTAAAACAGATAATAGTAGGCCAGAAATTGAAAGCCGAAAACTCGGAGGTTGAGCCCAACCATGATGCCTAATAACAGAATACAGGTGATGCCATTGGGTATAATCTCGTCCATGTGGTATTTCGTTGCAATTTTCTGGTTTAGTATAAAGATGACTTTAATCCAAAAAAGAACCCATAAGAACCAGAAATATGAATCTGGCGCTATGATGATTCTGCTTAGATTTTCAATAGAATAATCTGTAGAGATGACATAGCGCAATAGCGACCATGAAAGATAAGGTACCATCAATTGGTTAAATCTTCGTTTGCACAAAGTTCCTACGTTTATGCTTTTAGATGTGGCAGAAAATGCGAACCATCCACTGATAGCCATGAAGGCTGGCATGTGGAATGAATATATGATATTCCACAAGTGATTTTGGAAACAGGCATCTCCCAGAGAAGATTGAATGGCATGTCCTAATACTACTAGTATCATGAGCCACCCCTTTAAGGAATCAATCCAAACTAATCTTTTCTTGTCTGACATAATTATTATATTAATATTTTGAAATGGATGCGTCATTAGAGTTGTCTGCACCCCTACGTCCTTCTATTCTTTGCAAAGGTACTAAAAAATAATGAGATAAAGTCTTAAACGAGATACTAATTGTGGGTTTTATTTAAAAAACTTGTATTTTACATTTTTTTTGTGAAATTATTTGTTTTTTTATGATTAAAGTAGTATTTTTGTACTGTATATAGCCTTCTTTTTACAACAAGATAGGCAGTATTTTCTAATATAATAAAAAAAAGTAATATACAATGAAGATAGATTTTAAGAAAATATGTAGTTTGGTGATATTTACCTTCTGTTTTCTGGCAGGGGATACTTATCATGTAATGGCCAGGGATAGGGTGCAGAAATATAAGCTCGTGTTTCGGGAGGAGTTTAATCTTCCTGACGGCAGTCAGCCTAATCCTAAATTGTGGAGTAGAGTTCCGCGTGCAAAGAATCTTTGGGCAAAGTGGAATTCGGATACGGCAGATGTTGTCTTCATTAGAAATGGAAGACTGGTTTGCCGGGTCATTCCGAACACGAATCCTGCAGATACAGCTATGATGTTGGCGGGTGCCGTATTCACAAAACATAAGTTTGCCTTTAAATATGGTAAGCTAGAGGTAAGGATGAGAACGAACCTGCAGAAAGGTAACTTCCCTGCTGCATGGATTATGCCCGAAGTTCCAGGTAATCCATATCGATATGGTGAAGTTGATTTGATAGAATATTTTGGCGACGAAGGCATTGCACGACAAACCTTCCATTCGCATCGTACGGCGATTTTGAAAAAAAGTGGCGATAAGACCGTCTTCCTGACAAGAAATATCGAGCGAGATAAATGGCATATTTATGGTTTGGAATGGACACCTCATGCGCTGATTACCTATATTGATGGAGAGACTACCGGCTGCTATCTTAAGTCGGATGACCCCGTTAAGTTAGAAGAGGGGCAATGGACGTTTGACCGTTCCTTCTTTATTATTCTTAATCAAAGTGTAGGATATGGCAACTGGCATGCTCCAGACCCGCATGCAACTTATGAAACCGAGTTTGACTGGGTGAGAATATATCAAAGAGAAAAGGACATCACTTATTATTAAAAGTGGTGTCCTTTTCTGATTACAGACGTCAATATGATTCCATTAAACTTTCTTTTTGAAATCTTTTATGCTAAACAATGCACCAGCTTTTTTCAAAAACTCAGGAGTAAAGTAAGTCATCAGTCCTCCGAGTGATGTGAACGTTAACTCTCCAAAGTAAATCTTTCCGTTCTCGTCTTCCGGATTCAAATTGTATAAGTCAACTCTCAATTCAGGGAATCCCTGAGATAGCTTTTCTGCTACCTCTATCATTTTCTCCAAGTTTTTAGGCTTTGGCATAATTTTACCTTTAGGATAGCTAGAACTGAATATAGAATATTGTGGGCACGCATTCCACTCTCTGTCATAGAGCATTAAGTGAACTTTGGCTCCATTGCCTGAACGGTCGGAACATATCAGGATATAGTGAACTTTGCCATTAAAACACCACAGTTTATAATCTATCAATGTAGATTCGCCCTTCGGTGTAGGGAGCAGTTCTTCTGCAATGACCATCGGATGGATTTCCTTGTAATGAGGCTCTACATGAAGCAGTCCTATGTTCTTGCGGTGTAACCATTCATCTATGGTCTTCACAATAGCAGCCTTCTGGGCAATGGGTAGGGTACTTTTACCTCTTACGGCTTTATTGGTACCTTTTCCATCACCATTATTTGCCTTGAGAATAAAATCCTCTGGCAGTTGGTCAAAATCGAAGTCGTTAACGTTGTCCCAAGCTCCGTAGAGTTTGACAAGACAGTTGCCGAGGCCCTTTTGCTCAACATAATCTCTTACCTTGTATTTGTCAGCAAGGGTAGTCCACTGGGTCGTGTCTGAATATAACTTTGCCCACAGAATCTTTTCGTTAAGATCCTGGGGATTCTTTAAATTCAGTTTTTTCTTGAAGGTGAGAAAATATCTAATCTTCAGAAGCAGTTCAGGGTTGTGTTTGCCTAAAAAATGACATAAACCAATAGCAGGAGCAAAGAGAATTCTTCCTCCTTTACTTGATGTTGGATGTATCATATCTACTATTTTTAATGTTGCTGTATCAGTTTATTATAAAAAGTTCCTGCTATTCTACTTAGATAGAATAGAGGGTCGTTATGAATAAGATGCCTCAAGTACATGCCTGTATATTTGAAACTTTGAGATAGGAATTCATATATCTTGGTCACAATGCTGATCTTACGTCTTCCTGCAGAATTATTTCTCTTTCTGATGTAGTATATGCAAGTAGGTGCGGCTACTTTTACATGTTTGATCTTCCAGGATATTCCATACATGAATATGGAGTCTTCACCTCGTTTGATATTTGTGTCGAAACGTTGTCCGTTTATACATTCTTTGGGAAGTAGCTTGCAACATGCTGACGAGAAAAAACTGCGATTGGAATAGCGACTTGATTCCTTTGCCGGTTGATAGTTTTTGTATGCACGACTTAGAAAATGCTGTTCACTTTCTTCTCCTGTTTCCTTATTCACTGCTTTCACATTGGCTTCAACAATTCCGTTGTCACATGCTTTAGAAAGCAACTCCTCCAGATAGTTGTCTGATACCCAGTCATCATCATCAATGAAACAGATATAGCAGCCTTGTGCTTTTTCCATTCCAAGATTTCGAGCTCTAGATACTCCATTTGGAGTAGAGTAAAGCTGTGTGCTGGCAAAGGAGTATTCTGGCAGTTTCTTGCGAATCAAGCTTTCATAAGGTTCTCTTTCACCATTGAGCACGAGGATTACCTCAAACTCATCCTTTGATAAAGTTTGATTCTCAAGACTTCCTAAACACTCCCAAAGATAGTCCTTGGGAGCGTATGTTGGTATGATAACACTTATTTTAGTTGCCATAACTGTTACTTATTTTGCATATTCAACTTCAATACCTCCTATCTCTGCAGCAATCTGTGAATAAGAAGAACCTACGCTTCCTATAATCTTATTGGTCTTGCTAAGACAGAATAAGTCTAACACTGCAAATTTCATTCCTTCCAGGGAATTACGGTCTGTATCATCCATTAGGGTAATGATGCGGTCTGGATATTTTGATTTCAGACTTTCCTTTACATCATCATCATCGCTGGCTACATAGAACTTGGTATTGGCATTCTTCTTGATTTCCGCATCCATCATGTTGGTAAAGTTCTCTAATGGAGAGGATTGAATAGAAACCACATTGTCTGTTCTGCGGATATGTACACCGATGGTTCGCTCAGAAAAGCCAGCTACAACCTCGTCTATTCTGCGCTGGATATCATTCTGTGGGATAAACATCCCCTGGATGGTATATTTTGTACACATCGGATAGCACGAGATGAGAAGGAGCGAGCGTGAATAGCTCATTTTCAATTTGCTGTATATCTCGCCATCTCTGTAGATACTGAAGTTGAACACGGTTTTCTCAAACATTGTTTTTAGCAGGGGCCATCTTATCATGTAGTCCTTGTTGCCATTGATGTTGTATAGCCATTGCTTATTTTCTATCAGTTTTACATCTTCTTGTGGAATCGGTTTGAAAAGTTCGCAATAATCAGCTTTTAACCCCTGGCTGTTATTCCAGTAAATGACGGAAGGGCAATGGTAGCTCTTTGCCACCGCCACTCCTGTGGCTATGGCACGTAATCGGTTGCAAAGTCCTCCTGTTGGTATGATTTTAACTTCCATGTTTCGTTATCGATGTAGTTATTCTTTTATTTCTTAATTGTATTTCTGATGGCATCCAGGAAACCATGACCATACTTGGTGTCTGGTTCCACATAGTTGCCTTCACCCCATTCGTTCCATGAGCGGAGGAAGAGAATCTTTCTCTGCTCTGGCTTGTTCTTGATGAGCTGCAATGCATCTTCTATATGATGCTCGAAGTTCTCTGGAGTAGCATTCACGTAGATACCTTCGTGCTTGCCGGCTCTAGGGGTGCGGTCCCACTGTGGGAAAAGGGTAGGGAACACGTTGTCCCAATTGTCTTCTGGTGAAAAGAAATGCTTCATCACCTTTGGATAATTGTACTTCAGTGCCGGCATGAAAGGGAAAGCTTTCTGCATGGCTTTTCTTGCTATACGCCAATACTTTCCCTGATACATCATCTCGGCTCTACCTTTTCCCATCGGGTTGATGCCATCGAAACCTAATTCCAGGAATGAGTTGTAGATGTCGGCACTGCTTTCGAGGTTTGGCATCACACGTCTGATGGTGCCATCTTCGTTTCTCTTGACCGTTGTTGTAGAAGCACACATAGCAACGAAGAAGATGCCTTTCAGGCCATTCTCCTTTGCCATCTTTCTCCAAAGTTCCATGAAGTGGCGCACATCCTTGAAGTGATATGGGTCGAAAATAAGGAACAGTGGCTTACCATCTACCGTGATGTAACGATGATCTTTGAATGCTTTGAGCACATAGTTGAAATGGGCAATGTAGTCTTCATCACCTGGATACAATTGCTCACAGATCATCTGGTTGCCACCTTTGTTCTTCCATGTATTTGTTTTCCAATCATGGTTTGCCCATGCCAGACAGAATGGAAAATCCGGTTTGCCGGAATTGAGCACCTCATCGAATGGGCGCTGCAACAGGCGTTTGCCGTTACCCATCCAATAATGCCAGTAGCAGAATCCTTCTACACCTGCTTCACGTGCCAACTGAGCCTGCTGCTCGCGAGTCTCAGGCAGACGAAGGTCATAGAAGCCTAAATCGGCTGGTATTCTTGGCTGGTAGTGTCCATGAAATACAGGACGGGCTTTGGCTACGTTGGTCCATTCTGTAAATCCTGGTCCCCAGACATTGTCGTTTTCAGGGATTGGGTGAAACTGTGGTAAATAATATGCTATAACTCTTGCTTCCATTTAATATGCTTTTTATTATTATTCTATTTTATTTTTATTGTTTAATTAGGCATGATCATCATTCCCAATCCATAATGCGGTATGCTCACATAGAGCAGGAGGAGGGAGATGATGACTATCATGCTGATACCTATCCACTTCTGTTTGAAAGTGTATATGATATAAGTATAGAGCAGTATATTCACGATGCAATACAGCTGGCTGGTTCGTAATGCCAAAACAGGCAAAAACGCAAGTGCCGAATATAGGGATAATCCTATTGCAGACGTCTTGAGCAATATCGGGAAATCATTGCATAGTTTCGTCAGCGTATCCTTAAAGAGGAAGAGGTAATAAAACAGCATGACCGACATGAGATGCAGCGGATCAAATATATTGATGCCTACCGTTATTTTACCCTTTTCCACAGCAGCCTGGTAGATAGCCAGTTTGTTACCGATGAGTGGAAGTGACGGATTCATCAGAATGCTACCTCCTGCATAATATACGACATATCCCAGCGGAATGGCGCAAAGAAACAGAATGGTTGTCTTCTTATTGAATGGCTTGTTGTTGAGAAACAAGACAGGAAGGAGCGTCAAAGATGAATAATGTATTAAAGATCCTCCGAGCAAAAGCAGGAAGGCTATTTTCTTTTTGTTCTCTGTGATGAGATGGAGTGCGATAAGGAAGATTCCTGATACCACTCCCGCTCTTATCTGGGTAAGATCGTGCAATACATAATAGAAACTAATGTAGCACAGCAATGGAACAAAATAGAATTCGCTCAATTTTCTGAAGGCAAACATCTTTAGTGACACTCCGAACAAAGCATACAGCAAGAACAGAACGTGTACATTGTCAGTAAAGAACCCCAAAATGTAAGATATGAGCAGAAAGGATGGCTCAACCATCTCATCTGTTCCGTTCTTGAAATAATGCTGGAATGTATTTTCGTAATTTTCCGAGTCAGGGTCCAAACCAATTTCTCGAAATCCTGCCACAAAAATCAGCACAAGACCTATCAGGAAGAATAATGGCTTCTGATACTTCCTGATGTAGTCTTCCAAGTAACAAAGTATAGCAACGATTAGAAACATTGCCGATAAGATGTAACCCATATTGCTTTATTTTTTTAATTTTCTATTTACTAACTCTTTGATGAGACTCCGTTCTTTTTTCGAAATGCCCACTGCATATAATAGGATGGATATGCTTACTGCAGAAACGGCAAACGACAAGAATAGCTGAAGAATCCTGTTTGTATGCAATCCTTCTACGCAATATACTATCAGCGTGGTTATCGAAATAATCAGAATGCCCGGTAACACCAGTCTGACCAGATATTTGCTGACGGTTAAATCGGCGATGCTTGCCTGCAACATCAATAATCTGATGATATGCGCTAAAATACAGAGTCCTATCATTGTGACAAATACAAAGTAAGACGGCATACCTAGCTTGAATAATACCCAGCTGACAGGCAGGCACAGTATCGTCATGCTTTCAACATACATGCTGTACTTGCGGATGTTGCCCGTAGCCTGTATGATGGTGGTAATCGGATTATGTAGTGCCAGGCATATTGTATAGACCGCATAGAGTCTAGCAAACAAGACCATGGTTGGTGTACATTCTCCTAGCCAAACTTTGAGCAAAGTCTCTGCCTCGAAAATGAAAGGGATGAGAACCATCGACAGTAAATAGAGTATAGCCTTGCTGCTGGCAAAGAAAAGCTGTTCCAGGTATCCATTCTCCTTCGCTGAATACGACTTGATCATCGCAGGTCGGAACGCAATGACCACGCTGTTGGTGAGCGTGTTAATGGCATTGTATATCTGATTAGCGATTCCAAAGGCGGCATTGATGAGTGGTCCGAAGAACACATTCAGAATAATGGTGCTTCCCTGGGTCATGCCGACACCTGCCAATGCTCCATAGAATGACCAGCCTGAAAAAGAGAAAAGTTCCTTGTATAGAGTCTTCTTCTTTACGATGATATATTTACATTCCGGATATTTTCTTCTGGCAATGATAACGTAAAGCATCATAACCATGAATGCTTCGAGCATTAATGCTGCTCCATAATACACCAGATTATCTCCACCTGTCATGCCGATGCAATAGGCAATGAGAAGTTTGACAATACAGTCGATGGTAGAAATCAGGGCATAATAGCCCATATTTTCATTGGCAAAGACGGCACCTATGAATGGTATCTGTAGGAGGGTGAATATGAAAGAGAACAGGGAAAATTGAAGAATCCACTGGGCTGCTTCCAAACGCTCCGCTGGAATGGTAAGCTGCGTAGATACCAACCAGGGACCAGCCAACTCGAAGAGGACAAACAGAACGAAAGCTATCAACATGACGATGTTGAGGCTTACGGAGAAAATCTCCTTTAATCTGTCTGATTCTCCTTTACCCATTGCGAATGAATAAAAGCGTTGGGTGGATAGGGCAAGTACACTGCTGATGCATGTGCTTGCTGTCACCACGCCTGCCACGGCATTGAAGATACCATAGTCTTCTGTGCCAAGTCCTGCCAATACCCAACGTACCGTATAGAGATTGACGAAGGTGATAATAAGCATTCTAGCGAATAGCACCAATGTATTGGACGCTATTCGCTTAGAACGGTTTTGTATGTCTTTGTTTCTTCCTGACATGATTTATTTCTTTTCGCCAAAGATAATCTTTCTGATAGAATAAATGGTTATAACCATGAATGCCATGATGCACATTCCCAAGACAAACAGCATTCTCTTAGGGCCAGCTGGCTTCAGAGGTACAGAGGCACTCTGAAGGGTAGTAAACGCTGGAGTCTGGAGTGTAAGCTTGGCACGGGCTTGCTGTACCTGTCCCTGCAATGCTGTATAGTTGTTGTAGAGCAACTGCATCTCATTTTCCAAATCGTTTTCCTTCAGTTTGTAGGATTCCAGAATCACATCATTATTGGCGTCTGCATAGCTTCCGTAGGTCTGTCTCACCTTTTCGTATTTGCTTTTTGCATCAGCACAGAGTTTCTGATAATACTCCAAATCCTTGCGGGCTTTGCTGGTTCTATATTCTGTGATGAACTGTTGCAGGCGTGACTGTACGGTATCCGTCAATGTTGCACAAATCAATGGATCCTGGTCTTGCACGGAAATTGAAATTACATAGTTCTTCTTGTCAACAGAACACGATACTTTGTTAGCAATGCTACGGGCAATCTCATCCTGTTTCTTGGTCAATCTGAAAGGATTCACCTGATCATTGGCATGGGCTGTTGTATCCTTTTCTGCAAACCAAGACTTGATGCTATATATAACACTTGACCACCAAGGGGATTCCTGTTTGGTAGCCAGGTAGTCATAGTATGTGGTATTGATAGTTCCGTCAAGTGACTTGACCTTAACATCAAATAGACTTGTAAGGAAATCATTAGACTCTATCAAGTCTGGATACAATTCAGGGAAGATGGCATCTCCATTGGAAGAAGAACCACCGATATCAAAGCCAAAAGATGACGCAAGATCGCCCAAAGAGCTAGAATTAAAACTAGACAATTCTGGCGCAAGCTTTGCTGTACTATTGTAATATCTTGGCACGCAAATAATTAAAAGACAAGAAATTACAAAGACTATTGGCAATGTAATGAAGTAAAGTTTCTTATGTTGCCACATTGCTTTCACAATTGCCACAACATCTATCTGTTTGATATTTTCGTCTTTATTTTCCATTTTATTCTTTTTTGTTCTTAAATGTCTTGCAAAAGTACTTCTTTTTTCTTAATCTACCAAATATTATTGGATATTTTTATCTTATATCTGTAGTCCATATTGCTCCAAGAGAAAATCGTAGTATAATTTTCTGATGGTATTGTTCGGAATAACCAGATGGATGCCATCTAGGTCTGTTCCGCCAATGGTCAGCATTCCATAATAATACAACAGACTGATAAAATTATCTGGATTTA
>ERZ1026882.1006-NODE-1006-length-12827-cov-6.710617_pt1 | contig 12827 bp, 10 predicted proteins | sample MGYA00380171_ERZ1026882 | MGnify/ENA primary metagenome ERZ1026882 (study PRJEB33269, sample SAMEA4719807) | human gut metagenome | biome: human-associated habitat; feature: organic feature; material: feces | place: Cameroon | collected 2013-10 ...
ATTTCTGCCTGTCTCGTGGGCTCGGAGATGTGTATAAGAGACAGCTCCTGAAGCGTGTACTTGAGGCCAAGATTACCGAACAGACAGACAACTATCTGAATTTGATCGCCATCGCGGCCAAAGAGGGCGTTGCGGCCAAGGACTTTGCCCCTCTTGCAGAATTGCTGGTTGGTTTTGCGCAAAAGAAGAAAGACCGTTTGCAGTCGTATATTCTCATCAACCTGTCACCACTGTTAGGCAGGGATGATATGCTGAAGGTATGTGACGTGTTGGAAGCGCAAGCCTTAAGAGACAATCAACTTGCAGTTCCGTATGCATATCTGATAAGATTGGTGCGAGAGAAGGCATTGGCTTTCAAGGCAAAGATTGCCGCAAGGGAAGATGTGTGGCAGTCTGGAATCAGTGGCTTTGGAGCCAGAATGGGCGGGGGCCATGTGAGGGTGAGTCAGGTGGACAAGATTCTGCACTTTGACGATAGACAGGTGTTGCATATCTGGGACGATATTGTGCTGACTTTGAAGAAAGTGAACGATAGGCTAGACCATTCACGGAACCCGATAATGGATCAAGGGATGCTGTCGAGTGAAAATACATACCGTGAGATGGTGATGGACATGCAACTATTTGTACATAATCACGCCAATCAGTTGCAGAGCAAGCAGAATTATGAGGACGTGGTGGCCGACTTGGAGCAAACCTATAATCGTTGCTGCTTTGGTAAGACCATTCTTCAGATGATTTCTGATGACGAAATGTACAGGGCAATACGAGGGATGATGATACGGACTGAGATCGATGGAATAGAGTCTCTTACAGCCGAGTATAAGGCATTAGTGAGTTGCCTGCTGGCTAAGAAGTCAACATCTGTCAACCACCTGTTCTCGCATCTGTCGTGGGTGATGAAAGAACACAAGGAGTTCTTCGGGCAGCAGGAGTTTTTGAGTTTGTTCATGGCTATTTTGGATTCGTTTGAGAAATATTTCGGGACGGATAGGCTTCCTGAGAGGTGGGATATATGTGGCTGCGAAAAAGAGAAAGCGGAGAGTTGTTTGATGGAAATTTCGAAAGTGTTGAACGATTGGGGCTATAGGCATCCTTTCTGGACAAGGTATGAGAAACAGTTCTTTGTGAAGTAATGGAAGATAAGAAGGACTTGCAACATTTCATCCTCACCCGCTTCAACCTCCTTATCTTCAACAAAGATAAAGAGGGGCAGAAGGTTAGGTCGGCATCGTGGTTGGAGCATCGGTTTGCGCTTTTTGAGCGGTATTGCTTGCCGTCAATCATTGCCCAAACGTGTCAGTGCTTCAGGTGGATAGTACTGTTTGACAGCACGACTCCAGAGCGGTTAAAGGAGAAGATTGCGGAGTACCAGAAGAGTTGTCCGCAGTTGAAACCGGTGTATGTGATGCCGGAGAGTGGACGCTTCTTCTCACAGATATTTAGAGACGAAGTCGTCAAAAGAGTTCAAGAGGTTAAAAAGTTCGATGGTTTAAGTAGAGTTCTGACGACTTACTTGGATAATGACGATGCGTTGAATGCGCAGTTTGTGGAGAATGTACAACGGAGGGCAGAGGCTTTGCCAGATGGGACGTTTATTACATACGATAGCGGCTACCAGTTCTTCACGGATTACAACTATATGATGCGTATCAACTTCCCGAGAAATCACTTTATGAGTGTGGTCGAGAGCGGAAATGCATCAATTGTGAAGACGATTTATGGATATGGGAGTCATTATTACATCAACAAGATAAAGGGTGTTAGAATTGAGCACGTGAAGGACTTACCCATGTGGTGCGAGGTGATTCATGATAGGAATATGGGTAACGATGCGTACTTCTTGCGGGCTAAGATGGTGAGGGATGCTGATGGTTTCGGTTTCATGGTTCATGGTTCGTCAGGCTCACCAACGGATTCAAGTATCAGGTGTGGCCTGAGACTATATCTGTTTAGGTTCTTGCCGAGATATGTGAGAACTTTTGTGAGGAGAATAGGGTACTTTTTCTTTGGAAGGCACTGGTGATGATCAAAAAGAATAAAAACGAATATACATAGTGAAGATACTATTTGTTTGTCAATACTTTTATCCGGAGGTGTTCAGGGGGAACGACATCGCGTTCCACTGGGCTGAGGATGGGCACGAGGTGCACGTGGTTTGTGGGGTGCCGAACTACCCGGACGGAGTGTTCCATAAGGGATATGGATGGTTCAAGCGTCGTCATGAGGTGATAAATGGTGTGAAGGTGACTCGTCTGCCTATCATCCCTCGTGGTAACAACAAGATTATGCTGATGCTGAACTACTTCAGCTATCTGGTGGTGGCATGGATGTGGATGTTGTTTCATGCTATTTTCCACAAGTATGACAGGGTATTTGTACAACAGTTGTCACCGGTGATGATGTCTGCTCCTGCCGTGTTGTATAAAAAACTACGTCACGTGCCACTTTATACGTGGGTGTTGGATTTGTGGCCAGAGAGTCTGACTGCTGCCGGGGGGATTAATAACAAGTATGTGCTAGGTTTCTTTAAGCATTATGTAAAGAAACAGTATAGGCATTCGGACATAATTCTTACCAGCTCTCGGAGTTTTGAGAAGAGTATTCTGGAGTACGGCCCGTATAAAGAAAAGATAGTCTATTATCCGCAGTGGTCAGATGGAAATAACGGGGAGATGGTTAAACCGGATAGTGCTCCAGTTATTCCTAATGGCTTTAAGTTGATGTTCGCAGGGGCTGTAGGAGAAGCGCATGGCTTTGAGTGTACGATGCAAGCTGCATTGCTAACCAAGGAGCATCGGGACATCAAATGGATCATAGTTGGCGATGGTCGTAAACTTGATTGGGTCCGTGGTTTCGTGAAAGAGAACGGACTAGAGGAGACGGTTTATACACTTGGGCGGTTCCCGGCTGAGACGATGCCGTGGTTCTTCAATCAGGCGGACGTGATGCTGGTGACGCTGAGTGATGATCCGTTGTTCAAGTTGTATGCTCCGGCCAAGATTTCTTCGTATATGGCAGCAGGGAAGCCCATCGTGGCAGTGCTGAATGGCGAAGGGGCGGAGGTGATTCGTGACGCGGGTTGTGGATGGACGCTGGCTGCGGGAGATGCGGAAGGGTTTGCGAAGTTGGCTATTGTACTTTCTAGAGAAGATGCCTCAGAATTGGCTGCGAAGGGTGCTAATGCAGCAAAATACTACAACGAGCATTTTGTGAAGGAAAAGTGCTTGAAGAAATTGGATGACTTGATGGGCATAGCTTGAATACTGATGGACACGAATTTACACGAATTATTCATACAATTGTTGAGAGTGGGAATCGGAGCTGCGGAGTCGGCTACGATACCTGAAGACGTGGACTGGGAGGCACTGAAGGGGCTGTCTGCTGAGCAAGGGCTGCTGGCGGTGGTACTAGATGGAATGGACAGTCTGAACGCGAATTTCGCGGATGGCTTGAATAAGATGTCGAAGAGGGCGCGGCTGGAGTGGATTGGTGAGGTGCTGCAACAGGAGCAGGTGAACGCAATCCAGCAGAAGGCGGCAGGAGAGATGGCGTTATTGTTTCATGAGAACGGCATCAGGACGTATGTATTGAAAGGAGCCGTGATCGCGGAATGCTATCCGAGACCGGAGCATAGGAGTAGCGTGGACGTGGATTGCTTCCTCCTTCCAGAACGGAGTGATTTCAATGCATGGGAACTTGGCAACTCTATCGTAAGTTCTAATGGTTTTGAGGTGGCGACTGATTTCTATAAGAACAGCACCTTTTTCTTTTCGGGCCTGACGGTAGAGAATCATAAGTTCTTGACGCCATTCCGTGGCAATAAGAAACTAAAGGCTCTCGAAAAGGTTTTGCAAGCGTTGCTGCGTCAAGATAAGGGTGAAGACAAGTTCGAAGAAACGTATCTATTTCGCCCACCAGTTATGGTAACTGCGCTATTCTTGATAGAGCACGCGTACTCGCATTTCCTACATGAGGGGCTGACGTGGAGGATGGTGCTGGACTGGGTGATGTTCTGCCGGAAGCACAGGGAGGAGATTGACTGGAAGGTGTTTGAGGGGTATGTAGATGAGTTCGGGTTCAGGATGTTCTATGAAACATTTTCACGATTGGGACAATATCTCATCGGAGATGTTCAAGAACTCAAGAGTTTAAGCGAGCAAGAACTGAGGGTGCTCGATGATATTTGGGCTCCTCTTGATTTACACGAGACGGTTACTGGAGTAATTGGGAAACTGGCCTTGGCCGGGAACACGTGGAGAGCGAGGTGGAAGTACCGTGATTACACGGATATATCGTGGTTCAAAGCTTTGTGGATTCAAGCAAAGGGATTTCTGTTTGAGAAGGAACCGAGGTTGGATTAAGATAACCGAGAATAATCTTAGGCATTATGAATATTTGGTAGACTTACGGAATTATCGCTCTGCTATTGGTAGTGGTGGAGCTACACGGATCGCTTCACGGAAGTCTTGCTGCCCAGGATAGATAGGATGTTAGACGAGATTCAGCAAGACACATTCGAAAAGGATGAAACAAGGATCTGGAAGGATGGTGAAACGGACGTGCTTCTTCCCCATGCTGACAACGATGTGATATTTGTCTTTACTCATATACTTCAACACTTCTTTAAGGGTGGCATCGGCGTAAGACAAATATGTGATTGGTGCCGGTTACTATGGACATATCGCAATGAGATAGATCATTCCAAATTGGAAATGCGCTTGAAGAGAATGAACCTGATGAGTGAGTGGAAGGCATTTGCTGAATTTGCTGTTGAATATCTCGGTATGCCATCTGATGCAATGCCATTGTATTCTCAACAAAGCAAGTGGAGAAGAAAAGCCCAGCGCATAAATGCCTTTATTATGAAAATGGGCAACTTCGGTCACAATCAAGACATGAGTTACATCAATAAAAAAGGTTTTGTGACAAGAAAGTTGATTTCTCTTACTCACAGCCTGCAATATACATTTGATAGATTACATATCTTCCCCAAAGATTCCCTCGCTTTCTATATCCCATACCTGTTCGCAGGCTCGCGGGATACATTGAAAGGCAAGGGATAATAATGAATAATTAGGGACGGTCGTGAAATCCCTAAAAAAACTCTCGACTTTCTTAATGGGCTGATTGATAGGGTGATATAAAATTTGTGGCCTTAAAAAGGGGAAAAAATCCCCCAGCTATCATCTAAAGTGAAAAATTGGTGGAATCGCAAAAACAATCTGCATATCAAAAATACGAAGTTTTTCTGAAATAGCGCCAAACATTGCGTTTCCTTAGTTCAATTTTTATGACCTCTATAGGTCGATGTTTGAGAAGAGCGAATTGGGCAGGATAAAGAAACTGCTTACGAGCCGCGAGATGGCAGAGAACTTCGGTCTGGTAAGGAAAAGCTTGAGGCCGAAGCTGGGACGCAAGTCGTTCTTCACTCCTGAAGGGAAAGTGGCACAGATGTTCCTGAAGATGTACACTAGACTCAGCTGCCCGGTGCTATGAGCGACCGCTGTGGCGTTCGTGCGGGGATGTGGATTTCCTGCTGAGTGGCGAGAACTTTGACAAGGCTTTATCGTTCCTTACTCCGCTTGCGCAGAGTGTTGACAGGGAGGAGTCTTATTCCCGCCATATCGGGATGACCATCGACCTGTGGGTGGTGGAACTGCACGGTTCGTTGCGTTGCGGCTTGTCATCACGGATGGACAGAGTAATAGATGAGATTCAGGTGGATTGCTTCGTTGAAGGAAGAGTTCGGAGCTATAAAAATAGCGAGACGGATGTGTTTCTCCCGGGTGTGGATAATGACATCCTCTTCATCTTTACGCATTTCCTGAAACATTTCTACAAAGGCGGTATCGGCCTGCGGCAGATCTGTGATTGGTGCAGGCTGTTGTGGACGTATCGGGAGCAGATTGACGTATCACTGCTGGAGAGCGGCTTTACCCGATGGGCTTGATGTCGGAATGGAAAGCATTTGTTGCGTTTGCGGTAGAGTTTCTTGGGATGCCAGTGGAAGCGATGCCGCTGTATTCTGCTGATGCAAAATGGAAGCACAAAGCCGCACGAATTTGCTCGTTCATTATGGAGGTAGGTAACTTTGGCCATAACAGGGACACGAGTTACTACAGCAAGTATCCCTTCCTAATCAAGAAAGCCATCTCGATGGGCTGGCGCATCGGTGACCTCTTCCGTCACGCCCGCATCTTCCCCCTGGACTCCCTAAGGTTCCTCCCGAAGATTATGTACGACGGACTAAGGAGTGCGGTGAAGGGGGAGTGAGGGCTCGCGAAATGTCACCATATCTTCAGAAATCTCTGGTGGATAATGGATGCTAAAATTAATTTGCCAATGGAAAAGAAGTACACAGAATATCTGGAAGAAATATCGAGTGATGAACTTTATGAAGGACTGCTTGGTCATGGAATGTTTGCTAACAAGTTGCCTCCCATCTTCACATCAGTTCCTTTCTATGATTATTGCCAATTGAGTAATCCAAAGTTTTCTGACAAATGGCAAGATTATATATGCTATAGTTCGATGAGGAATCTGAATATTCCTAGAACGTTTGGAATTCCAACTCCGATGAAGTACCAACGGCTTTGTCTTACTTTAAGGGATAACTGGAATGCTTTGAAACAACATTTTCACCAGCAGACGGATTATCAAGAGTATCGTGTAAGTAGGATTCATCTAAGAAAATTGTACGGAAAGAAAGAGGTCTTTGAGATGAATTACAAGAATTGGCGCACCGATGGTAATCCAGAGACAGACCTTCTTTTCCTAAAGACTCAAGGGGCAAGCAAGTACATCGTTAAAGCAGATATTTCCACTTGTTTCCCAAGTATTTACAGCCATTCTCTTCCATGGGCTTTAGTCGGAAAGTCGGCAGCGAAAGACAATTGCCACAATGATGCTCTTTGGTACAACAAGATAGATGCAGCTTGTTCGACAATGAAGAATGGTGAAACGCATGGTTTGCTGATCGGCCCCTATGCATCTAATCTCCTATCGGAAGTTATTCTTACTGTTGTTGATAAGAAGTTGTATAATAAAGGGTATAGATATTACAGAAACATTGATGACTATGAGTGCTATGTGGAGTCATATGAAAAAGCTCAGTGTTTCTTGCATGATTTGGAGGAGGCTCTTCGAGAGTTCGACTTGCCTCTTAATCATAAAAAGACAGCTATTCTTCCGCTGCCAGTCGCTATGGCTGAAAAATGGATTCACAAACTAAACAGCTACTTGGCCATTACAAAAGATGAAATAAACTATACGGAGGTTAACGCATACTTGGATCTCGCTCTAGGTCTTGCAACGGAAACAGGCAATTCTGCTGTCTTGAATTACGCAATTAAGACATTGGCCGGAAAGAACTTGACGGAAAACGGCAAGAAGTTAGCATCACAGCGAATAATGCACATGTCGGATATCTATCCGTATCTTGTGCAACTGATGGATGATTCTGTTTTCAAGCCGTTTAATGTTAATGCTGCTGAAATAAAAGCATATTCAGATGCTCTTTATTCTGATTCTAAGGCATCACATAATTATGAAGCGATTAGCTATGCAATATATTTTAGCCTGAAATATGGTTTTACACTGGAGGAACTCAATATTGATTGGGTGATAGAGCGAGGAGATTGTGTTTTATTGTTGATGACGTGGCTGTATTACCTGAAGCTAAATTATGGAAACAGACGTGCATCCGACTTGCGCCCATTAAGAAAAGAAGCAAAAAGATTAGAGGCGGTTGATATGGATCGTTATTGGCTATTTTGCTATGAGGTGATTGCGATGTCGAATCTTAAAGATGAGTGGAAGAGGCTAAAACAAGCCGATGTCAGTTTTGTGAAAGATGGTATTATATGAATTCTTCAATAGAACAGTCAGAAATCAATGAAATGACAAAGAAGCTGGAACGGTTCTCTGCTCTGGTAGATTTGTATAACGATGGTTTAGCAGACAAGGACATGTTTTTGTCTGAACTCTCGCAATTTGAGAAGATTGACTGGACAAAAGAAAATATATTCAATCAATTGCTTGCCTACAATGCTCTGGGTGCAGCATACGGGAACCTGAAAAGTAAAAACCTTGACTACACGAAAGCCTACTTTGAGAACGAATATGTGCACAAGGAGATAAGCTATTACCATAACTTACATTATGTCGTTTCTCGTGTCAAGAAAGAACAGTGGGCTGCGCTGTATTGGCCCGCATTCCGTTTATGGTGCAGAGCATATCTGTGCTTGACAAATGCTTATGATCACCTGGGCCGTTTCTGTGAGGCTCAACAATACTACAATCTGGCTGCATTGGATGAGATAATTCAGACTGATGTTGAGATTAATCAAGGTTTTTCCTATGCAAATATCCATGCATTCTATAAGGAAGAAGAACCTTGGATTGTGAGGAGGGCCCAGATTCTGATGAAGAAGCATGCGAAAGCGTTTGATGCAGCTGCTCCAGACCTGAAAGCAAGTGTGTGCGGATGGCCTGCACCATCGTTTGATGTCCCGCTTGTTGACTTCGAGCGGATTGAAAACGGGGCTTTTGAAAAATGGGTCAACGAGAATTATCTGCGAATTAACAGATTCTGCGATGTAGAGCCGATGTCGTCATTATCTATGTCGGATAACGTTAAACTTCCGTATATAAGAGCTGCAAAGGATAGACAGAAACTATTTGAGGCTTCATACGAAGAGATTAAGAAAAGTTTTGTGGATACCAGAAAACTCGCTTACACGGCTATGGTGGGAAGTGGGGATATAAGTACTGAGTTGCTGAAGATGACTTACAAGAACTTTTATTCAGTCTTCGATAAGATTGCCGTGTTCTTGCAAGCATACCTTAATCTTCCTATAAGAGTTCATCAGGCGGATTTTGCCTCTATATGGACTGATAGGAAGGGCCGCTTACGGGAAGATTTTATGGCTAACCCCCAAAACCTGTCTCTGCTTGCATTATACAATGTGAAGCTTGATGTGTATGGTAGCAACTCTGTTGACCAGAGTTTCTTCGGTATCCACACGGCAAAACGTGCTGCAGCTGGCGGACAGAAGCGTACAACGGGTGCGTTTGGCGGTGGTTTGACACGGAAACAGCAGTCAAATGTGAAGCTCTTACGGGAGAACTATATCCTTGTCATGAAAACTAGACAAAAAATCTGGCCGAAATGACCGGAAATAGATATAAAATTGAAATTTTGATGAGCCGAATGCGGAAATTGAAGGGATAGGACTCTCCTTTGCTAAGATTAAAAACATTTAACGACAATCTCTATTTATTGTAATGTTGCACTTGCTTTTTGACTCTGCCCATAATTCTCCGCCTTTTCTTTTTTTTTGTAGCATAATATTTATACATTTGGAACTGAATAATTGAGTGCTCCTCGGAGCACATAAAAATAGACAAACTCAGAGAGATGTCTCAATATAGTTTCTCATATAACTACGATTCGCTATATGATGCGTTCAATGCGGTGAATAGGAAGGGAAAGATGCAGAAAAGGTATCTTTCACCTGAATATTTGGCAAAAGCTCAAGAGTATTGTGAAATGAGAAAGAGCCTAAATGAAATATTGAGAAAGAAAAAAGCTGAGCGACAGAGGAAGAAACGAGTGAGGTTGACGAGTTGAAGCAATTGATGAAAAATAATGCTCAGCAACAGAAAATCTTGTTGCGAGAGCATCTTAGCAAAGTGTCTTCAAGGATTTTATCAAGCAGTTTTCGTTTCAACCTTACTCCAAATGTGTTAGAAGATCCGCAGAAACCGCTTTATACTATTGGTGCTACAGCTGAAGAGTTTTTCGCAATGCAAGTCCTTTGCAGAAATGTGAAGAAACTGTTTAAAATATCTATGTCAAGTCGTTACGAGATACTTTTTCAGTTAAAAATGTTATTGAAAGAAGATAAAAGTAGGTACTATATCATTCGAACGGATGTTTGTCACTGTTTCGAGTCAGTACCGCACGATAAGTTATTTGAGTATTTGGAAGGCAACAATTTGCTTGATGTGAAGAGTAAATCCCTTTTGCGCGGGCTCATCCGAAAGGAGTTTGAAGCTAAGAATCTGCGTCCACTCGTACATACTCCACAAACTGGCATCCCACGAGGTTGTGCTATCAGTTCGCTACTATCTGAATTTTATTTGTCCAAGATAGATGAGATGATTAAGTATACATTGCCCGGTATATTATTTCTAGGTAGGTATGTGGACGATATGGTGCTTGTTATTCATCCTGATATCAGAGAAGAATACCATAAACCAATAAATTGGTACATTAATAAACTTGAGAACATTTATTCCAAAATGGGATTAAATATTCATACGCCATCAGATGAATCAGGAAAATGCTACACTTATGATTCGGCTAACGCTGTAGATTTAGATTTTAATCTATTAGGATATAATATTCATATTGATAAAGAAGATAATCTACTATTCTCGCTCTCTCAAGACAAATTGCATCGTATTACAAGCAGAATAGATAAGTCGTTTACAACTTTTTATAAGATGATTGATATCGCAGGTTTTGATGTTGCAGCACACTATCTGTTTGATGCATTACACGTGTTGACTTGCAACATAAATCTATACAATGCAAAGAAAGGGGTTAAAGTTGGTATTTTTTATTCCAATCAGCTATTGGATAATAAAAAAAATCTATCATATTTAGATGGACAATTAAAGCGCAACATAGGTAGGCTAAATCTTTCTTCAAATAAATCTATTACAATTGCACATAGAACTGCAATAGGGGAAAGCCTAAAAAGGAAACTCGCATTACTATCTTTTACAAAGGGGTTTGATTACCCTCACAAGCGTTACAAAGTAAAGAAGCAGAGACTTCGAACAATTAAATCATCGTGGGTATGAAGCGGAGAAAAAAGGTAAAGCTAAATTATAGTAAAGAGCGAGTACTCTTTTCAGACGTTCTGCCCTACGAGTGTCCGATTATTTTCTCAAACAAGTATTTATACAGATTTCTTGCAAAATATCTATGGGTAGGTAAAGTTGGAATTAAAGAGACACAATTGAAACAAACAAAACGAACTGATGAAGAAGATTCATCTGCTTTTGCAGCATTACTTTTTGGCTGTTATGAGCATAGCAAGCCAATATGTGATTTAAAACATAAGAATAGTGCCATATTCTACCCATATCAATTTAATATCGCTCACAAGATGAATAAGACCCGAACGCTGTCAATTATACATCCATATAACCAGTGGCAGGTAGTGGAGTTTTATGATCAGTATAAGTATTCTATACTTTATCTTTGCAATCAGAGTAAATACTCTCTTCGTAAGCCACATAAGATTGCGCAATACTTTTACTATAAGGATCGACTTCATCGGAAGTTGTCTGGGCACGAAAGTGATAAAGTTGAATTGTTCTTCAATGAATATGAAAATTTGAAAACTTATTTCAGCTACGAGAAGTATTCAAATATATACAAGTTCTATGAGGATTATAGGTACCAACGAGCGGAAAAGAAATTTAAATATCTCGTCAAGTTTGACCTACAGAGTTGTTTTGACAGTATCTATACCCATACTATAAGTTGGGCGACTGCAGGTGGTGCGGACAAGGTAAAGGTCTTACCTAGATATCATGGCTCATGGGTTGGCGATGCATTTGATAATCTAATGCAATCGGTCAATGCTCGTGAGACGAATGGTATCGTAATAGGTCCGGAGTTTTCTCGAATCTTTGCAGAAATTATACTTCAGTATATAGATCAAAAGGTTGAACAGGAGTTATTGGAAAAAGGCCTTCGTCAGAAATCCTCCTATGAGTGTTATCGATATGTTGACGACTATTTCCTCTTCTATAATGACGAAAAGGACAGGAATCTCTTCATGGAAAGTCTAACAAAATGGCTGAAGGAATTCAAATTGCAGATTAGTCCATCCAAAACAGAAGAGTTTGAAAGGCCATTCATAACAAAGGTGACTATTGCCAAACAGCGAATTGAAAATTTGCTGAGCATTATATTCTCGACTCCACTTTGGGAAGAAGTAGAATCAAAATTAAACGCAGAAGAAGATGAGGATACGGAAGACGAAGAATTGGATAAAGACAGAGAAATTTTAGATAAAAAATTCAATATATACCTGTCTGCAAATAGCGTAAATGCTCAAATAAAAACAATAGTAAGGGAATGCGGAATTGAATATCGCGATATAGCAAACTATCTGCTTGAGAAAATGAGTCAACGCCTTGACGCTTTTCTTAATCGATATGAAATAGGCTTCAAGAAGTATGAGCGCCTGATGTCAAAAGGAGAGGCGAATAAGGATGAGGTTGAAATTCATGCACTACGGGTACAAAGGATCCTCACAAGTTATCTTGTTTCTTTAATTGATATTGCGTTTTTCGTGTTCAATAGCAACAGGCAGGTAAACACAACTTTGAAATTGCAAAAGATAATGAATTCTATCGTTATCTATGGAAAACGACATGGTGATTTCAAAGTTAATCCAAAAGTTAGGTTCCAGACAATAAGCAAGGATATTATCTTCAAAAAGATTCAAGATGAAATAGCCTTGGTGTTGACTACTACAGATTTGCATCGAAACACATTACATGAAAGTCTTTATCTGTTAATATTGGCTAGAGAATTAGGCTATGCATATCGACTCGCGCCTGAAGTTATTTCATCGTTTATTGATGAAAGTAAACTACAATATAACCTTTTCACATGTATTATCTTATTGTATCTCAAGTTTCGCAAGTGAAAAATAATTGAAATAAAAAAGGCTAAAGGTTTTGATAATTCATTGATTATCACTATCTTGTGTTTACGATACTCATAGATAGTTGCC
>ERZ1026882.1010-NODE-1010-length-12789-cov-8.891472_pt1 | contig 12789 bp, 10 predicted proteins | sample MGYA00380171_ERZ1026882 | MGnify/ENA primary metagenome ERZ1026882 (study PRJEB33269, sample SAMEA4719807) | human gut metagenome | biome: human-associated habitat; feature: organic feature; material: feces | place: Cameroon | collected 2013-10 ...
CGTCGGCAGCGTCAGATGTGTATAAGAGACAGCCTTACTTGCATATTGGGCTTTAGCAATCCTCTTACCATATGAATTTAGATATCTTACATTACCTTTTGTTTTCATTGATATTTTTCTTTTTTTCTTAGACCATACAGCAGTAATACATTTACCGTCTGGACGCATCCAATTTACTTTATACAAATCATTATATTGTTCAACACGAGGTCTTGTGCTCCCATTAGGGCATAATGAAACTAAAGTTTTATATGTATAGTAAGCTGGTTTAGGACTCAAATCTGCATGCATTATTCCAAAATGATCTTCCTTATAAGTAGAATCCTTTTCTGACGAACGCAGATTATACCAATAAACACGATCTACACCATAGGCAAAAGACAACAAATATATTCGAGGAAGTCGGCTTGCCTGTTCTTCTTCCGTTCTCCATTTTTCTCCGTTCTTTGCCGTATGCATACCACATTCTGTTATCCATATAGGTTTTACCCATCCATATTTATCCATCTTCCTTTTGATACGTTTTAATACTACCGGAATTTGCTCTGGTTCTAAATAACAATGGATATTCATTATATCGAAATATTTATATCCACCATGGACACAAATAGTGTCTAAGAAACCGTTTTTGTCAGAAGCAAGACCTGAAAAAAGAACCTTAGTAGATGGAGATATTGATTTTATATACTTATAAAAATCAGGCAACCTTGACATATAACCAACTCCGCTCGCAGAATAATCAAAAGTTTTCTTTCGCTTTCCGCTAGAATCATAAGTAATAGAGATAGGATACAAGTCTGCCTCATTCATCAACTCCCAAGTGCTGGCATCCTTTCCATATTTTTCTAAAGTATATTTTAGATATTTATGATACCCGCTTACATTCACCCATGCAGGTTTTGCAGCAATGGTTCTATCTAATATTGGCAATAACTCAATATCAGACGCCTTCAAGGTGTCAATTACCGTATCCCATATTTTTGAATGCCATCCATTGCTATCTTTCTTTATTTGAGAAGCAGCGAAATCAAGTCGAACTGAATTGATTCCAATGCTTTTCATGATAGCCACTTCCTTTGCCAAATAAGGATAATCCGATTTTTCTTTTGTCAGATGAGCAATAATTCCATAAGGATTTTCCAGTTTATTTGAACATGGAAATATTGGCGTATCGTTTACAGAAGACAAACAACTACAAAACGGTAGGCATAACAAAGTAAATAAAAACAAAAAATGATTCTTCATTACATGTTCACAAATTCCCGAAAGAAAGCCTTTCTACGAGAGTCAAGCATAGACTTCTCATATTTCTTCGATTCTTCAAAATTCTTTTTAGACTGTTCTGACAGATGGTCTTGAATATCAATTAATAATGATGACATCTTATTATAATCTCCACAATCAAATATATAATCATTATCTATCAATTCATAATTTCCACCTGTATTGGAACACACAACAGGAAGCCCCCTGCTCATTGCTTCTATAATTGCACGGCACAATCCTTCCTGAAAGCTAGGTTGAATATACATATCTAAAGAATCAAGCCATTCAAATACTTTGGAATGAGGTACAGCACCAATCACCTTTACTTCATCTTTCACACCCAATGATTCTGCTAACTTAATTAACTCTTGACCTGTTCCCATACCTAACAATTCATATCTAAAATTGGTATAGCCTTGTCTTTTTAACTCTGCAAGCGCTTTAATTACCAAATACTGCCCCTTCCATTTTACATCCAAGAAAGCAGCAGTTCCTAAGACAAGAGTATCTGAAGATTGTCTATTCTGGATTTTCTTCAATCTCTTGGTTAATATAGAATCGTCGAGGGCTGATAATTGAACATTAGATACTCCTATCATTTTGCCCGATGCACATGGGTAACGTTTCTGAAGGGCCTCACTTGTTACATAAGTAGCCTGTACTGCATCACGAGCCATCAAACGATAATCATTTTCAACTTTATTTGCTATAATTCGACCTATTAAACTATGATGCGAAAAACTTTCATAAGCAAAGCCTGTTGCCTCAAACAAATACGGCTTGTGATATTTTATGCAAGCATCATATGCTACTCTAGTATAATGGCTGCCTGATCTTATAAAGCATTTATCTGCCTTCTGTACTTCAGCAAATATTACTCTTTTTATCTCTTTATAAACAAAAGGGTTAAGCATCGATAATTTTGATTCTGTAAAATCAACGAGAGGAACTATTCGTATTCTTGAATCATCTAACACTTTGTTGAATTTTTGCAAGGCATATTCCTTAGTATATATTTTTCGCTCGCGTCTAAGCAAGATAGTCAACGAATCAGCCAAATCCACATATCTTTTCCACACATCATCATTGAAGTTAGGATCTGTATACCAATTGCCTTCAGTATCCTGTTTCAGGCGAGAACCTCCTTGAATAAAAAGTATCTTCATTTCGTTATCTTATTTATAATTTCAACATATTTATCAGTAAACGTTTCCAAGTTAAAGAGCGTTCTGGAATGTTTAAAACTATAGTTACCCATAGCTTCCTTTTCTTCTTTGCTTAAATCTAGAAATCTCATTATAGCATCTGCCATACTCTTCTCGGAAGACGGGTTAAAAAGAAAGCCATTTTTTCCTTCTTGAACCATAATGCTATTGTCACTCACATCACTAGCCAATACTGCCTTTCCACAGCATATTGCCTCAGAGATTGCATTTGAGAATCCTTCTCGGAAAGAAGGAAGACAAAAAACATCACAATAATTGATTTTTTCTGTCACATCCGTTACCGATGGATGAAGTTCAATATAGTCTTGAAGGTTTAAATCTTGAATTAGCTGTAAAACGCTTTCTTTGTATGTATCAACAACCCCATCCATACTAGCCTTCTCGCCATACCATACAACTTTGAAACCCTTATAACCACAATCAACAACTTGTTTTAATGCGTGCACAAATCCTAAAGTATTCTTTTGTGGTAGAATTCGAGCAAATACACCAATTATCACTTGTGATTCTTGGTTGAGATGTTCAGGCTTCGGGCGGAACTTATTTACATCAGTATAGTTAGTGATAGCTGTTATCTTATATGCCATCATTGGCAAACGTTTTTTAAGGAATGTTTCCTGAGAATAACTGTTCGGTACGATGGCATCAACCCTTTTATAAAGAAAATAGGACAACTTATCCCACTTTGTCTCTTTTATCGTCAGATTACGTTCACCAACAATTATATGACGTTTAAATCCCAATGTAGCTATAAGAGCTATTACATTGATTGCCGTACCAAATGAAATAATCACATCATTGGATGTAACAACCTTCTTAAAAAACTTACGTATATTAAGAAATGAACGTAACTTTCCACCACTCTTTGATGCTAAGTTTACACGATGTATCTTGCCGCTGTAAGAATACATGTCCTTTCTTGGACTAAAAGTAACAAGAGTTACATCATATCCTCTAGCGACAAGCTGCTCCATGATGATAATCATCTGTCGCTCCATACCACCCTTAGCAACAGAAGCTAAGAAGCAGTATATCTTTGTTTTGTTTTTTGTCATCTATTCTTGTTCGATTTTTCTAATGATTTTTGCAGGCACACCACCAACAATACTATAATCTGGTACATCTTTCACTACAACAGCATTCTGCGCTACAACCACATGATTACCTATAGTAATTCCACCTATGGCCTTTGCACCTGGTGTGAAAAAGACATGATCACCTATAACAGGTTTCTCTGTGGGGCCTTTCTGACCTAACAAAATACCACAATTAAAACTGCAATAATTACCTATCTTAGAAGCATTTAGAACTACCCCCCCCGAATTGGTATGAAGCAGCCTTAGTCCATAACCTGCTACATTTAAAGGAATGTCAATATGGTATTTTAATCCCAAACTACCTTTTCTTATACGATAATATGCTGCAAGTATTTTGTGGTAACCCCCGGAATTATTATAATGATATTCACAGTTTCGAAGGACTTTTAAATATCTATATACTTGAGCATTATTATTGCTCAAAATAAGATCTTTATAATATTTCCAAACGGATGTAATTTTATTGGCTTTGGCATCCTCTTGGAGATAAAACAGTAATTGTTCTTTAGTTTTTATCATCACTTTTCGAAGAAATTGATTTTAAAAAGTCACACAACACTTTACTTTGTGAACGATAATCAAAGTTTTCACGACATGTTTTCTTACCCTTAACACCAACTGTTCGGGCTTCATCTAAATGATTGAAAACATTAACAATGGCTGAAGCCAAAGCGTCATTATTCTCCGATTCCACAATATAAGCATTATCACCTGCCTTTAAATAATTCATAGCTTCTCCGACATTAGTTATGATAACAGGTTTTGAAGCTGCCATATATTCACCAAGTTTTGTGGAGAAACAGTACTTATTTTGTTGTGTACGGTATTTATTAATAATTACCAATGAGGCATGAGAAAGCTTGTCACGTAATTCTTCATCAGTAAGATAACCAGTGAAAATCAACTTATCTTGTAAATTGTATTTTTCTATCAAGCCTAATATTTCACGCTTGTGAGGTGACTTTTCGATTTTACCGGTTGATATAAATTTGATAGGTTGCTCCAATTTCTGACATGCTTTTCCAAAAGCCTCAAAGACACCCAAGATTCCATCCTTTTGCTCTTTCAATGTTCCAGAATGGAATATGTATGGAATTGTTTCTTCTGAAGATTTATCTTCCAATTCATATTTGTTAAAATCAACCATTATTGGGACTTTGACGATTTCACATTGAGAATTACAATATGATTTGGCAAGTTCACCCAAAGTGTCTGATATAACAACAACACCATCCAAAAGAGGGAATTGTTTACTTAATACAATTTTTCTATTCTTAATAGCTTGCGGTGTTTCTTCTTTTGTTCCATATGGTAATTCACAAAGATCTCTTACTACATAAGCACCTTTTGCTTTCACCATACTAAAAAGACGCAAGGTAAAAGAAACATCAGATCCACAATACCAAAATATGATGTCCCCTTTTTTAATCGACTTATTGAGATATTTTAAAGCTGAAAACTTATCCCAATAATCAAGAGCTTTTCTAACAAACGGGTTATTGTGTCTTATAGGCGTATTGCCCATATATGAATAATGTATTCCCTCTGATTCACCGTTAGCGGAGACACAAGCATCTCCCTTGGCAAATTCTTTAGGAAATCTTCTATAACAAACAATCTCACAGTCTATTCCCCCCAGCAGAATAGCTTTTGCATAACAACGAATGCGTTGAACCGCTGCCATTCCATAAGGGAATGATTCCGGAGTAACAATATAAACTTTCATAACTAATATCTTATTTAAGATTTATTATTAACTTAATTTTACCGAGAAGTTTTTCTGACAGATAATGAAACATGACAGAAAGAATAATGCCACTAATTATCACTAACAAATATGAATTGATACCTATCTGTTTAGTAAATGCATTTAAATATACATTAAACAAGTACGATTCTAAAGATATCATACCAAACCAGACAGTTATTTTTTTGAAGTAATTATCTTTTGATATTTTTTCAAGCAACCAAACTAAAATCGCTACAATCGGTATGGTTTGCAATACCTGAAAGGTCTCATGAGAAGCTATCTTATGACATAAGAAGTAAGCTGGCAAGAAGCAAAGCAATACATACAAAACATTAATTTGCTTTTCTGATTTAACCAACGGAGTCAAAGCCATCCCCATAAAGAATGAAGTTGTTCTACATAAACAAAATGTAATGTTAGTCCAGATTTCATTATCATTACTTGTATGAAGCATTGATAAGCTTTGTGAGAGTATCGCAAGAATTACCCCCCCCACAGCAATTTGCTTGATTATCAATGCATTTGATAATTTATAAAATAATGGAGACAATAAATATAAAGGTATCAATAATGCCACATACCATGCTGACTGATGATGGCTCCAGAAAGAAAGTGTACTCAGATTGTAAAACATCATTAACCAATCACCATTTGCCAAATAGTTCTTCAATGGTAGAATCGACAATGAAATTATGATATATGGAACAAGTATTCTTAGATATCTTTTACAATACCATCTGCTAACATCATGCCTATTCCTCAGGTCAACTTTACTTAAACTAAAAGAAAGACCAATGCCGGAAACAAGCAGGAATATATCAACTCCAAAATTTCCATAACTGCAAATGCTTGAAAGAACAGATGGCATCGAAACACCATAAGCATTCGCATGACATATTATAATCATCAATGTGGCAATTCCCATCAATTCTGATCGAAATTTAGAAAGGGAAGAGAAGTTTATTTTATATTTCATTTTACATCTGTACTAGCAATTATTTATTACCAAAACTTAAACTATGTGGAACAATTCTTTCAATTGATCTATTCTTTCTTTTGCAGCTTCATCTATGCCTGAATCTAGTCCTAAGACAGTCTTTTCTTTAAAATATGTAGAATCAATTTCTTCTAATTTTTCACGAGGAAATCTCTCACTTTCGGGATATAAAGATTTCTCATGCTTTAGAATTTGTTCCACGGAAAATATTTTTTTCATAATTCTTGCTGGGGTACCGACCATTAAAGCATAAGGTGGAACCGATTTCGTCACAAGGCTACCAGCCGCAATAACAGCACCTCTACCAATCGTGACACCAGCCAAAATTGTGACATTAGTACCAATCCACACATCCTCATTAATGATAACATCTGCAGATTTATCATTAATGTGGGAATGTCCAAGAATAAGTTGAGGTATAGTTACCGTAGGTACATGGCTATTTGTTACTACCGTACATTGAGGTGCTAAAACTGAATATTTCTTGATGATTACTTTTTCGCCGGAACTACAAATAAATCTTGCCCCACATCGAATTTTGGCATAATCCTCAATGTACACGCTTTTAAGATTTCCACTAATAGGTGGCTCTATTTTTGCATATCGTCCACATTCTCCAAAATCAGAAGAAACAGGGAAAGATTTTTTTATCCAATGATATGCTCTTTTAATTTTTATAATATTATTTATTAATCCCATTTTTTATAATCCCTAGTATTCTATTTATTTTTAAATACATTTTTATTTCAAGCAAAGCCAAATTATACCATATGCATTCAAAGTCATTCCTGTTATATATATTTTTAGCATCATTTGGATATGCCAAATATGCTTTTTGATAGAAATGGTACATAACAACACGTTCCCAAAAAGAACCATTAGAGGGCACTAGATGGGTCAGATAATCCTCAGAGGAATCCTTTCGATAAGAAGAAGCTTCTTTTGAATCCTGATTATAAACCATTACAGGTTTAGAACTTGTAAAAAACGGATATACTTTCATTAATCTAAAATTATTCTCTGCATCTTCAAATCTTCTTAATTTCTCATCAAAAGGATTCTCTAATAAAACTTCCCTACGGAACATAGCTGCGCCAGTTCGGCAAGTAAACTGTTTGGTCAAAAGCTTTTTAAATGGATTTGTACAGCGTCCTGTTTTCATCAAATAAGAATTGAGCAATCTAACACCATCAAATTCCGTATAAAAATTGGCAGAAAAACAAGAATAGTCAAGATGCCTTTGAGACAAATCAGCAAAATGGTTTAATGCGTCAGGCAGTAAGTAATCATCAGCGTCTATAAAAATAATCCATTCACCTTTTGCTTTTAGTACACCGAAATTTCGAGCTGAAGCTGGTCCTCCATTTATCTTATGGTATAAAACTATACGCTTGTCACCAATACTCTCTACTATCATACAAGAATTATCTGTAGATTCGTCATCTACAACAACTATCTCAAAATCAGAAAAATTCTTTTGATACAGTATTGAATCAATGGTTTTACGTATGCATTTCTCCTTGTTATAAAGAGGTATAATAACTGATATCATATTTAATAGTATATATTATGTTTAACGGAATCCCAAATATAGTAAAAATGGGTAGTATCTCGCAGATACATTGTAATAAAATAAAAATAGCCTTGAATGATTATGATATACCATGCCATCAATTCGTTTTTTAATTCATTAGACCTAAAAGCATAATTTATAGCAACTGCATAGAATACAGGCAATACTAACTCAAAAGGAATACCAAAACGACTGAAAACGGGTACACCTCCAGCTATATTGCTGAAAACGAGGCCAACAAAAGCCAGCTCTAAAATTTTATTCTTAGAATTATCTATGTTATTTTCTACACGGTATTTATAATACAACACGAATGCAAAGCCATTAGCAATGATAGTTCTTATGATGTAAAATAACGACCCTCCAAATTCCTTCATTTGTGTTCCTTCATTATTGAAAAAAGTATCTGCACCGGTAACATAATGATCGAAATAGGAAGAAAAAACAGAATCGCCAAAGAAACCAGCATATGATGACAGCGATTTAAGCAAAGACATCCACCAGTCTTGGACGAAAAAGAAAGAAATTACATAGATAACAATTGCAACAGTTGGTTTAATATCAACTACCAGCACTATTAAATATAAAAGCAAACCTGCAACAACTGCCTGATGAAAACCAAAAGCCAAAATTAAAAGCAGAATCGGATAAATCAAGCCACTTTGGATAGGATGCCAAATATCAAATTTATTATCTAATTGTAAATGCTTTCCAATAGCTAGCAGAAACAAGCTCAATGCTGGATAGAATGCTATAAAATTAGAACACATAAAACTAAGGAAATAGAATACTGGCAATATCCAATATGCATATTCTTTATAGGGTTTTATAAAAGCACAATAACTTATTATAATTATAGCATCCGTTATGGTCACTACTACATTGAACGGCCAATCAAATGATTTACATATACGAAGCAACAGATCAAAAAGCCAACCTTTTTGTATGGTTTCATTATATAGGATTGTCCTATAGCTTTCCTCATAAAGATTAAAGTCTATCAACCATCCATATCTTAAACCATACGTTATTGTAAAGACAAGTATTGGAAAAAACATAATCATCCAATACTGTCTAGTTGTCTGTATTCTATCTGAAGCAACCAAACGACCACAACAGACACCTATTATAATATTTAAAAAAGATAAAAAATTATACATATAAAAGCTTAGATAAGAATTTTATAGAAAGATCTCGTTGTGTTGCCAAAATACTATTTACCGAATCCCAATCAATAGGTTCATTCATAATTTTTAATGCCTGACTTAAAGAACTTACCATACGACTTTCAAGATGAAACATTTTCAGTATAGATTCCAACCTACTTTGCCCCCTATTCTCATTAGACAAAACTACAAAAGGAATATTAAAATTAATAGAAAATGCAGTACCATGGAAAGAATCAGTTACCATTTTTTCTGCACATATTAAACCTTCCAGCCAAAATTCAACAGGAGGTACAGGACTCTCTGCCAAATTGAGAGAGTATTCCTTACCGAATTGGGACGATAAACCTTCAACTATCTTTGCTTTACAAGAATCTCTATCAAGGACATAAGAAACCAAACAATGCCTATGTGTATTATCAGCCTTGATTAATTTGTCATATTCAATCTTTGACAATAACATAGTAGGATCAAGAACATGCTCTGCAGGTACATGTAGTTTTTCGCTGCACAACCTTACCCCAGAATCTTCCCTAACAGATATTGCATCAAACAATTGAGCAAAATATGAACATTTCTGCGTATCTTTAGTATTTAATTCCCACTGATCTGTACCAAACGAAGCAGCATAAGCTAAGCGTTTTACCTTCCATTTTTCTGTAAAAGCTAAGAACATATCAGCAGGATTGCTGCTTATATTTCTGAAATATCTAGCACGCCATATTTGATCACTACCCACAACTATACAATCGACATCATCAGGTTTGATATTTTCAATTTTATCAAAATATGCTATATGCAAATAGTGGTCTATAAATTTCTGTGTATTGGTTCGTGCATAAATTGCTTTTTGCCACTTAACTTTTTCAACCCATATTGGTCCATTGTATAATCCAATGATTCTTTTTATAAACCGAAAAGACAACACAAACGGGAGTCGAAACCATTTTTGCTTATAACCTGATTGCTTAACAAGTATTATAACATCGTGACCAAATCGCTCCAATACCGTCTGTAGAGCATAAGCCTGCAATATCCCTCCATAGTTAGTATGGAGAGGCAATGTTAATATTCCTATTCTCATTTTTATTCACTCATTTTTGTTCACTCATTTTACACCCTATGCCAGATCTAGGAAATCATCCAAATCAAGTCTTGCAATAGAATCTAAATATTGTTTCTTGTTTTCTTTTTCTTTAAATATTTCACCTTTCAACCTGTTCTCCAATGTATAAGGGAAGGTACCTTTGATTGACTCAGATAAAGCCTTAATCAGCTTGTCAGATATACCGCCACGATGAATTAGAGAAATGTAGAAGTCTGTCTTATAACATTTTTCACTTGGATTGTTACATACAAAGTCTTTCGAGAGATATTCTTCTATAAAGATATCATATAGTCCGTTCTCTTTCAATACATTGAAATATTCTGGGCTATCTACATTAAAAGCACCACGCTTATATTCATGCTTCAAGAACATTTCTAAAGATTCCTTAATTTCGCCCTGCGGTATCATCTTTGCTCGTAACATTTCAACATAGACATTGGCGCAACTTGCAAAAAGCTGGAAATCTTCATACCAGAACTTGCGAGTCATTTCGGGGTTATTTCCAAGAACAACAGAAACATCTGCTGGCTTTAAAGCCAAATACATTTTAACTTGCTTCAATTTACCTATCAAAAGACTTATAACTTTATCCTTATGCCTTTCGTTCATCAACAAATCGTGAAGCAACTGTGCTTGTTCTTCATATTGCATACAAGAATCTGTCTCTTTCAAGAATAGCAACAAATCATCTTCTGTCTTAATTGCTAAGCACAACCGTTTAAAGATTACTTCTGTACTTGTTCCCTTAGGCGTAATGGATACGTTGTAGTGACGTTTATAATCATTGACAGACTGCATTAAGCTTCCTATTGGGGTAAACTTATTGTAATTATCCATAATGAAAACCCAAAATGCAGCCACATGAGAAAGGGTAATCTCCGAATCCTTGTAATGAGCGCAGTCGTTTCGGCGATTCCGCCAATAACAGACATCATCACGTAGAGAATCTGTCAATTCAAAATAGGGCGGTTTATCACGACATTTGATACAACTAATCACTTGTTCATCCCAAGTATTTTCTTGACGCAGTTTACTCATACAAGCATTCCATCTAGGCTCATTGAATCCTTTTGGCATATCAGATTTTAGTAAATTATCCTTAACAGCCTGAATAAAAGCAATGTATGACAACATCAAAGCTGGTCTTGCTATTCCATTACGATAACAACGTATGGCATCATTCAATATATCACGCAGGATCGTACCATCCTTAAATTCATCATATATATTAAGAAAATCGATAAATCGTTCATCCATAATATTTATTCTATATCTTTAATCCTATGTATATCACCAATACAGCGTCCCCACCATATTACAAGTAGTTACACCTATCAGTTTTTTGAAAAAGTAATTTTGTATCGTTTGCAGGGTGAAGGATTGCTAAGCACACTCCTTCACCTCATCTGTTTTTTTCAACATAGTAACATGGAAGCAATTCTAATCAGGCTCACATGAATCTACATCAATTATTATTTTCCTATATCGTCCTGGGCCTTCTTCAAGGCGCGGATTCTTAATTCCTTCTCTACTCGCTTCTTCACTTCCTTCTCTATCTTGTCCTCAATAATCTGGTTGAGAGGACGGGAGAATGGATGCCAACCGTAATCGGCGTTCTCCTTCGTGTGACAGAACATCACCGTGCCAATTTCCAGCAATGCCTCCAGGCGAACCTCCTCGCTAGGATAATGGGTGAAAATCCAATTGGTGAAACGAACAAACTCGGAGAGCAACATATGCTCGCCCTTGTTCAAATGGGTGAAGAAACTGCGGGTCAGGTGAAACTCTTTCTTGATGTCACTCTTCTTCAACACCCAGGCACGCATGTCTTCGGTCAACTCATGATAAGTCGCCTTCTCTGAATAAATGTGCTTGGCAGACTTCACTAACTGGTTTGAAAACTTGTCGAAACGCTGCTCAGCAGTCTTCGACGAAATCTCAGCCGCGAGCTTCAACTTCTCAGCGGCAGAAAGTAGGAATTTCTTTTTTCCATCGTTCCTTTTTAAACAAAATTAATAATTAAATTATCTATTTTTACCATAATGTGGTAATTTCCGATTTCCTATATCGCCTTTTTGCCGTAACTTTGCTGACAGTTACCGAATGGTGAACAGCGGGGTGAACACTTTCCCCAAGCATTCACCTTTTCGGCTCCGGGGTGAACCCTAGTAAGAAGAACTTTGTATATACAGCGCATGCTAGAAATATAAAGAGTCTCTATTACAATGGGTTACGGGGTGTTTTTAACACATTATTAACGCTAAAGGTTGGCATCGGGGTTCACCCTTCACCGACTTCATCGCCAAGTGTTCACCCACACTCTTAGTTAGAGAACGTTGCAAACAAGAAAATAGTATAAACAACTAATAATTTTATCAATATGGAAGAAGAATCAAACACCAACTGCATGGAAGAGACAGCTACGATGCCATCGTACTTCCCTTGCATCAAATCTTCGGAGAGCCATCGACTCGTCGACTGGCTGTATTTCAAGAGCATGATTACCTCTAGCACAGAGCTTCGAATGATGACCGAAACTTACCGCAAGCGCCTCGCCATCAGCAAGCAGTTTGCCGACCAGTACAAGCCTGAGATGCCTGCCATCA
>ERZ1026882.1014-NODE-1014-length-12747-cov-56.284195_pt1 | contig 12747 bp, 10 predicted proteins | sample MGYA00380171_ERZ1026882 | MGnify/ENA primary metagenome ERZ1026882 (study PRJEB33269, sample SAMEA4719807) | human gut metagenome | biome: human-associated habitat; feature: organic feature; material: feces | place: Cameroon | collected 2013-10 ...
TAAATGCATTATTTGCAAACAATAAAGACCGCAAGCTTTTGAGCTTGTATTTCTGTGCCGGTTGTCCAACCTTCGAGGGCACAGGTGCTGTCATCAAATCCATGGAACGCCATGGCATCGATATGATTGAGGTGGGCATTCCTTTCAGTGACCCTTTGGCTGACGGACCAGTCATCCAGAGTGCAGGTACCAAAGCCTTGAAGAACGGAATGACCGTGAAGGCGCTCTTCGGTCAGCTCAAGGCCATCAAGGATGAAGTGCAATTGCCATTGGTTCTGATGGGTTATCTCAACCCTATCATGCACTATGGCATCGAGACTTTCTTCCAGAGTTGTGTGGAGAGCGGTGTGAGTGGCACCATCATTCCAGACCTTCCTTTCGATGACTATCTGAAAGTGGTGAAGCCGATTGCCGACAAGTATGACATCCGTGTCATCATGATGATTACACCGGAGACCAGCGAAGAGCGCATCCGATTCATCGATGAGCATACCGATGGTTTCATCTATATGGTCAGTTCAGCCAGCATCACAGGAGCACAGAGTAGTTTTGGTGATGCTAAACTCGCTTATTTCAATCATATCAATAGTATGAATCTCCGCAACCCTCGTATGATAGGTTTCGGAATCAGTAACAAGCAGACTCTGACCAGTGCACAGGACAATGCAGCCGGTGCTATCATTGGAAGTAAATTCGTGACATTACTCAATGAAGTGGGGGATCCGGATAAGGCGCTCGACCTGCTTTTCGAGGCACTCAAGAATTAAGTGAAGAGTGAAGAACGAAGAGTGAAGAATTCATTAGTTTCGTTTGTGACTCAAGGGCGAAAGCCTAATTTAACATTTAACATTTTACATTTGTCATTTGTCATTTAACATTTGTCATTTGTCATTTAATATTAGATTGCGATGTATCAAGTTGACGATAAAGGATTTTTTGGAAAATTCGGTGGCGCATACGTGCCAGAGATATTATATAAATGTGTGACAGAACTCCAGGAGGCTTACAAGCCTATCATCGAGAGTGAGGAATTCAAGAAAGAGTATTACGCTCTGCTGAAAGATTATGTGGGTCGTCCTTCACCTCTCTATTATGCCAAGCGCATGAGTGAGAAGTACGGATGTCAGCTCTATCTGAAGCGTGAAGACCTGAACCATACTGGTGCTCATAAGATCAATAATACCATCGGTCAGATTCTGATGGCAAAGAAGATGGGCAAGACCCGTATCATTGCCGAGACTGGTGCTGGTCAGCATGGTGTGGCTACAGCTACGGTCTGCGCTCTGATGGATATGAAGTGCGAAATCTTCATGGGTGCTACCGACGTTGAGCGTCAGCATACCAATGTGGAACGTATGAAGATGTTGGGGGCTAAGGTTAATCCTGTAAGAACGGGTAATATGACTTTGAGCGATGCCTGTTCAGAAGCTATCCGCGACTGGTGCTGTCATCCTCAGGATACTTTCTATATCGTGGGCAGTACGATGGGTCCACATCCTTACCCTGATATCGTGGCAAAGATGCAGAGTGTGATTTCAGAGGAACTGAAATGGCAGTTGGAAGAGAAGATTGGCCGTGATTATCCTGACTATCTTATCGCTTGTGTGGGTGGCGGAAGCAATGCTGCGGGTACCATCTATCACTATATCGATGACGAGCGTGTGCAGATTTACTTGGCTGAGGCTGCCGGTCATGGTATCGATACCAACTATACGGCTGCTACCATGCACTGCGGTACAGAAGGTATCATTCATGGTGCGCGTACCCTCGTGATGCAGACCGAAGACGGACAGATAGAAGAAGCCTTCACCATCAGTGCCGGTTTGGATTATCCAGGCATCGGACCAATGCATGCCGACTTGGCTACCCGTGGCCGTAGTCATGTGCTTGCCATCAAAGATGATGAGGCTATCTATGCTGGATACGAGTTGACCCGTATGGAGGGTATCATTCCTGCTATCGAGAGTGCCCATGCTGTGGCTGCCTTGAAGAAGATGAAATTCAAGAAGGACGATGTCGTTGTGCTCACAGTTTCTGGACGTGGTGACAAGGACGTGGAGACCTACTTGAGTCATAAGGAAATGGCTAAAGAATACGGAGATTTTTAAAATTAGAGGCTTTAAGCTTCATCATCAAGCGAAGCCTGCTTCATGCGGTTTTGAAATAGGCTTCGTTGGTCATTGAAGCCTGCTTCATGTGTCTATGCAATAGGCTTCATTTTTTTATCGTTTAAAATATGAGTAGATTCAATTATACAACAAAGACTCGCAAAATTCTCGCCGATCTCTATACACCGGTGGGAGTCTATATGCGACTTCGTGACATATATCCCCAGTCTGCCTTGATGGAGAGTTCCGACTACCATGGCTCAGAGAACTCTCGTTCCTTCATCGGCGTACATCCGATGGCAAGTATCGCTGTGGGACATGGTATCGTGACAGTCACTTATCCCGATGGCAAGGTGGAAAAACAGGAACTCCCTGCCTTCGGTGAGGGAAAGGGTGAGGAGTGTAAACTCGCCATCTCCAAGGCAATCAATGACTTTGTCAAGTCTTTCCATGTGGAGGGAGAGGGCAAGGACTTCTGTGGACTCTATGGTTTTACCACTTTCAATGCCGTACGCTACTTTGAGAATATCCAGGTAAAGGATACGACGATGGAAAAGAATGATGCGCCGGATATCTATTATATCATGTATAAGGACATCATCGTTTTCGATCATTACAACAATACGATGGAACTGATTGCGCTGAGTGATGCAGAAGGTTCTGCTGGTGAGGCTGAACTGGATGCGCTCCTGAAGGCTATCAACAAGGCAAATGTGAAACCATACGACTTCCATCCTGTGGGAGATACGACTTCTACGCTTACTGATGAGCAGCATAAGGAGAATGTAAGAAAGTGCATCCAGCACTGTTTGCGTGGTGATGTCTTCCAGATTGTGGTCAGTCGCCGTTTCGTCCAGAAGTATGAGGGTGATGATTTTAAACTCTACCGTGCGCTTCGTAGTATCAATCCATCACCATACCTCTTCTATTTTGATTTCGGCGGATACCGTATCTTCGGTTCTTCTCCAGAAACCCACAACCGTATCGTAGGCAACAAGGCATTCATAGATCCTATTGCAGGTACTACTAAGCGTACAGGCGATATCGAACAGGACCGCAAGGCTGCTGAGTTCCTGCGCAATGATCCGAAAGAGAATGCAGAGCATGTGATGTTGGTGGATCTGGCACGCAATGACCTGAGTCGCAACTGTCATGGCGTGAAGGTAGATTTCTATAAGGATATGCAGTTCTACAGTCATGTCATTCATCTCGTAAGTCGTGTAAGTGGTACGCTTGATAAGGATGCTGATCATATCAAGGAGTTTATCGATACTTTCCCAGCAGGTACGCTGAGTGGTGCTCCTAAGGTTCGTGCCATGCAGATTATCTCAGAACTGGAGCCGCACAACCGAGGTGCTTATGGCGGTTGTATCGGATTCATCGGACTGAATGGTGATCTCAATCAGGCCATCGTTATCCGTACCTTTATCAGTCGTAATGGTGAGCTCTGGTTCCAGGCGGGTAGTGGTGTCGTGGCAAAAAGCAATGACCAGTATGAACTGGAAGAGTGTAATAATAAGTTGGGTGCACTCACCAAGGCTATCCATATTGCAGAGCAGTTGTAAACACATTTTAAATGATAAGAAATGAAAGTAGTAATCATAGATAATTACGATTCCTTCACCTATAATCTGGCTCATCTGGTAAAAGAGTTAGGTGCAGAGGTGACGGTATTCCGCAACGATCAGTTCCAATTGCGCGAACTTGACCGTTTCGACAAGATCATCCTGAGTCCGGGACCTGGTATTCCTTCTGAGGCAGGTCTTCTGATGGATGTCATCAAGACTTATGCTGGCAGAAAACCAATGTTGGGTGTCTGTCTGGGTCATCAGGCGATAGGTGAGGCTTTTGGCGCCAAACTTACCAATCTCTCTGAAGTATATCATGGAGTTGCTACTCCTTGTACTCAGTTTGGTAATGATCCTATTTTTGCTGGTATGTCTAAGCGTATAGAGATAGGTCGTTATCATTCATGGGTAGTGGATAGAACAAATTTCCCAGAGTGTCTTGATGTGACAGCAGTGAGCGATGACGGTTGCATCATGGGTTTGAAGCACAAGCATTATGATATCCATGGTATTCAGTTCCATCCGGAAAGTGTACTGACTCCAGAGGGCAAGACGATTATCAAGAATTGGCTTGCCTTCGACGGTGAAGATTTTGATAAGAGTTGGGCATAGTGGATATAAAACCTCGAACAGAATTTTCCGTGATAAAGGAAGACGAAAGTCCTCAATAGAAAAACAGCATATCAACCATCAATGGAAGATATGCTGTTTTTCTCTTTTTATTTATTCTTCTTATTTTATTTCAATCCGTCTGCGTCGCCAGTGGTCTTTAAACCATTGCTCTTTTCTCTTGGTGTGATATTGACATTCTTCACGATTGTGTTTTCAATGACATCCTTATTGAATGCCATTTTCTTATCAGTAGATTGGATGTTTTCGAAGGTGAAATCTACCAGACGGTACTTGTCGCTGGTACCCACATCAAAGAAATTGTCACAATCCATCTGGATGTTTTTGATGGTGATGTTGTTGCACTGACTGAGTGGCATATCTTTGCGGTCGCCTGGTTTGAAGAACTGAGTCCAAGGGCGGACAACCAAGAAACTGCCTGTGGTGCCTGTGATATTATCTACCGTCACATACTCATAGTGCTGAGGAGTATCAGGGCGCATTTTCAACCAGAGTACGCGCTGCGCATTGCCCACCTTGATGTTTCGCAATACGATGTTGCGGTCTTTCACACTCTCGCTGCCCAAAGTCAGACAACCATGCACTCTACCATAGTTGCAGTTTTGGATGAGTACATTATAGACAGGTCCATTCTCTGGTGCCTTGTCAGCCCAGGTTCCCTTACCGCCCTTGATGGCAATGGCATCATCATTTACGCTCATGAAGCAGCCTTCCACTAATACGTCGTGGCATACGTCGATATCGATAGCATCACTGCTTGGTGCCTTCACTCCACTGGTAGGAGCGAAGATGGTGCATCCCAAGAAGCGGACATGGTCGCAACGATAGATGTGGTTGGTCCAGAAAGGACTGTTCTGAATATGGACATCCTGTATGGTCACATGGCTCGAATTGCTGATATATACGAGGCGTGGACGCTGTGCATCCTTGTTGGTACACTGGCGATTCCAGGTGCGACGGATCCAGAATTCCTCCCAGTAGTGATAGCCGTTACCATCGATGGTTCCTTTACCGGCAATGGTGAAACCATCACACTTATCTGCATTGATGAAGGCAGAGAAATACTTGCAGGTTTCCCCCTCGATACGGGTTTCCAAGACAGGGAAGTTGGCTATGCGGTCACTACCTTTCAGTTTACCACCTTCTTCAAGATAGAGATGGGTTTTCGGACGGAAGAAGAGGGCACCGCTCTGATAGGTACCAGCAGGAACGACAATGACACCACCGCCATCCTTTGCAGCCTGGTCGATGACAGTCTGGATAGCCTGAGTCTGAATCAGGGTACTGTCGTTCTTGACACCATAATCAGTAATCACGTATTTCTTGCCAAGAGTATCTACATTCACCTTCTGTGCATTGCAGAACCAGGCATCCATCTTCGTGCCGTCAGGCCAGAGTTCAGTCTGTGCCTTTTTCGCTTTCTTCTGTTTTTTGGCGGCATTGGCGCTTAGTGGCGCAAAAGCCACCAAGCAAGCCATCAGCCAAATATATTTTCTCATAACTTTTTTACCCTTTAACTTTTTTACTTTTTTACCTTTTTACTTTTTTACCTTTAAAAGCTTGTAATACTCTGCCGCACCGAGCAGGAGGCAACCTGTGCCGTAGTCCTCGAAGTCAGGAACAGAAGTAAAGGTGACAGGCTGACCTGCAGCAGGATCCTTACCTGTTCCCTGGTTGTATCCGATGAAACCATCTTCGTGAACCGATGCAGCCAATGCCTTCCATGCTTTATCCATTGCCTTCTGATAGGTAGCTCTTGGCAGGATGCCCTGCTGCACACCCCATGCCATGCCATAAAGGAAGAGACCTGTACCAGTCATTTCAGAACCACCATAGTTGGCAGGACAAACGAGGCTAACGTTCCAATATCCATCCTCACGCTGGCACTTCAATATCGCCTTACTCATAGAGATAAAGTCTTTCTTCAGGTACAGGTAGTTCTTATCAGTCTTTGGCAAGGTCTGCATCACACGTACCAATGCAGCATATACCCAGCCATTACCGCGGCTCCAGTAGCAGTTGCTGCCATCTTTCTCCTTGTAAGGTGGCACATAGTCTTTGTCTCTCCACCAGAGTCCTTCTTTCTTATTGAAGAGACCGCCAGCCAAGGTATCACGGCTCCACTTGTAGGAGTTCATTGCATAGTCGAGGTATTTCTTCTCACCGGTCAACTTAGCATATTTGGCATAGACAGGCATAGCCATCTGTATCGCATCAATCCATGTCCAGTATGAAACGCAGTTGGTGCTCATCTGATGGTCAAGATTCTCCTTTACCTTACTCAAATCCTTTTTGCCGCCAGTCTGGATATAGCGGTCGATATAGGTTTGCTGGCAACACTGGTTGTCTGCATCTGTATCATTCACGCTGCCACGGGCTGTCCACTTGTGATAGTCTGCCCAGCGGTCGGTATAGTCGAGGTAGCGCTGCTGAGGGTCTATCTCATAGAGCGCCATCAAACCTTCGTAATATACGGCACGGGTCCAGAGGTTGCTCGTACGTACCTTCTTGACATAGGTGTCAAGGGTTGGGTCACTGTACTTCGCCATGAAGTAGTTGTTGGTGCGTTGTGAAACTTCCAGGATTTCCTTCTTCAAGGATTCCTTGTCAGATGCTGCTTTTACTGCTGCTGCTTTCACGGTTGCATTCTGGGCAGACACAGCGGTCATGCCCATCAGAATGCAGAGGCTTGTCAGGATTAGTTTCTTCATTTGTACTCTTTGATTAATGATTATAATTTTTCAATTCCACGAGTTTTACTGAACTGTTGAGTCCGCTTGGTACAGGAGTCCATTTCTCGTAAGTGGTCTTCTTGTAGTTGATGTCCACCACGTTGATTTCCTGCATCTTGCGCCATTTCACACCCTGTCGGTCGAGTTCTGCTATGCGGTTGGCAGGCAGGTTGGTTACCTCGATACGGATGGTATTCTTGCCCTTGTTCAGTGCATCTTTGCAGTTGAGGATATATGGTACCGCCCATGCGCAGCCCACATATTTATTATTGATATAGACACGTGCACTTTCACGGACATCACCTAAGTCGATAGCCCACTGTTTCTGTGCATCATCCTTTGACAGTTTGAAGGTGGTTTCATAAACACCTGTTCCCATCATCACCTTAGCCTTTTCGCTGAGATTTTCCCAACTCTTCAAGCCCTTGAGATTGAAGACCTCGCCCATCTTAGGAGCCTCCTCTGTGAATGACAGTTTCCAGGCATTGGCGGTCAGGTCGATGGTCTTGCTGTCAGCAGCAGTGATGGTTTCCTTGCCGCCTACCTTTACCTTAGAGCCGAGCTTCCACTCATTTACTGGTCTATTCGATGTGATGAGGATACGGCTCTCGCCACTCTTCAGGTTCAGCTGGATGTCTTTTTCGCTGAATGAAGCCTCATGATATTCTCTTGTCATAGGGTTGTACCAGATGCCATGATTATCGCTGACACCCAAAGGCACGGTAGTAGCAATATCCTTGCTGGTAAGGTTGGCGATGAAGTAATGATGCCCAATACTGTTTGTACGGCGAATCATCTTCAGTCCGAGCTGTTTTCTCATCATTTCCGGTTTTGCAGCCTCTTCCATCGCCTTGATGTTATCTCCCTTGATAATCTTGGCTCCTTGCGCCTTTAAGTCGGAGATATGCTGAATCACGTCGCTTGGCATGATATTGTTGCCTGGGATGATGATGCCCTTGTAGCGGGTACCGGCAGCCGTTTCGACCATACCATCTTTAAAGATACAGGTGCGCAGGTATTTGTCGCTGATGTAGTCGCAGTCGAATCCAGCCTTGTCAATGTCGAGAATCACCTTGATAAATTCCGGTGCTTTCTTCGCCATGGAGTGGATGTCGAATTGCATCAACCAGTTCTTGGTATCCTTGCGCCACATATCTCTTACTGGCAGATAAACCAGAAAGTCGTTGTCAGGTAGTCCCCACTGCAGATAGGTCTGACAGTTGGTGATGTACTTCATCAGTTCCGGTGCATCGCGCCAGATACTGTTGGTAGGACTCATATCCACAGAAGCATAGAATTTCCATCCTGGCCATGGGTCGTTTTTAGGCGAGTAGGCTGTGCCATGGAAGAACATGTGGTTGACACCAGCGCAGAACATGAGGTCCATATCTGGTTTCATCTGACTCAGGGAAGTGCGGAAGTGCTCGGTGAGCCAGGTAAACGTCTCGCTGGAGGTATATTTCTTGCCTGTAATGTGGGCAGCAGATGGTGCATACTTGAGCATGCTCAGGTCGCTGAAATTAGGACGGGTCTTGCCCGGATCCTTGCGTAAGCCCTTGATGCCGAAATCAGTAAGACCGAAACCTTCTATCTCAGGGATATCTACGGCAGCATAACAGTCGATGAGGTTGGCTGGTGAACCATGAGCCTGGTTGCGGGTGATGGCACCACGCTTGTTTGCCCACTTGGTCCACTGTTCGGTGAAGTTATGGAGCAGCATATCGCCTAATGTTTCACGGTAATCGCTTACCACCACGGCATCACCATCAAGAAATTCAGGGAACTTATCCTGCAACTTATATCCATGCATCTTCTCAAATTCAGTCAGCAGGTTAGGAGTCCAGTTGGCTCCATATACCTCGTAACTGTCATTGAAGAAGGTATGTGGATAAGGAGTCTGGCTGGCAACGAAGGCACTGTCGATATGTGCCAGATAATTAGCTACGGCAGTGGAGTCGAAGTGGTCGATGACGTATCCTTCACCACCCGGTGCAGCACGTTTAACTTTCTGTCGGGTACGGCTTTCGTAGAGAGCGATGACACGCTTTTTCCTGTTCTGTCCTTCAACAGGATATGCCTTGATGACTTTCAACTTAGCAAAGTCACGCTCTTTTTTAGGAACGTTGAATTCGATTTCCATCAATTTCTGTTTCACATCAACGATGGTATCCACGAATACAGCCTTGCAGGCAGCTTCATTGATAGGAACCCAAGGACCACCGAAAGGCCAGCCTGTGCCAGTAGCCATGTCGGTTTCAATGCCTACCTTCTTGTTTTCCTCTTCCACGAATTTGAGCATCTCCATCCATTTAGGAGAGAGATACGGAATATCATTCTTATCATTTCCTTGCACACCATAGAGTGGCGTGATTTCTACGGCTCCAATGCCAGTCTTGGCATATTCGTCGAGGTTCCACTTTAGGTTCTCTTTATCTACAGCAGATCCCATCCACCACCATCTTACACCAGGTTTGGCTTCCTGAGTAGGGGTAGGGAGTGACAGTGCACCAGAATGCGACTGAGCCTGACAGCCGAGAGATGACATCAGTGCCAATGCAAAGGAAAATCCGACAAATCGCGTTTTTAGTATCTTGTCCATATTGTTGTTGGTTTTTAAGTTTTCCTTATTGATTATTACTTATTTGTTTATTTCTACGGATGCAAAGATAGTGAAAAATACTCAATAACATCTGTCTTATGGTCCTTAAAAATGTAAAATAGTACAAATATGTTAGGTGTTTTGCCAAAAAGTCAAGGAATCGGCAAAATGAAAGTACGATAACCTTAAGAAAAGAACAATAAAACAAGTTATATTGGTTATTTGTCCTTAATTTTGCGGTATGTTTGCAAGAGTGCGATTTTCTTGTGATAAAAACAGTGTTTCATCTTGAAACCACAGAACTAAATACAATATTTATATGAAGACAAAAGAAAAGAAATTCTTATCGCAAGTAGCATTGGCGGTATTTGTTACCTTTTCGGGCGTAACGGCAGAGGCACGAGAAAAGGTAAGTTTGAATTTGGGCTGGAAGTACCAGTCGGGCATCATTGAGAATGCCCAGTCGGTAGCTTTCAATGACAAGGGTTGGCAGATGGTCAATTTTCCTCATAATATTTTGGATAATTCAAATAAAAGTTGTAGCTTTGCATCAGAAATCAAAAAAGTATGATATGGAGCAGAATGTGAAAGAATTGCCATACGGTGTATAGGACTTCGTCACCATTGTAGAGCAAAATATATATTATGTCGATAAGACAATGTATATACCAGAATTGGAGAAGCAGGCTCGCAACCTCTTCTTCATTTGCCCTCGCCGTTTTGGTAAGAGCGTATTCCTGAGTATGCTTCATGCTTATTATGATTGCTTGTCTAAAGATAAGTTCCAGGAATGGTTTGGTGATTTGTGGATAGGTAAGCATCCTACCTCCTTGCAAGCTAGGTATCAGATTCTACACCTTGACTTCTCCCAGGTGGGAGGTGACATAGATGAATTGGAAAGAAAGTTCAATTTCTATATGGGAGTGGAATTGGATGCCTTTGTAAGAGATTATCATGGGTCCTATTCAGAAAAGTTGCGTCAGGACGTTTACGCTACAGAAGATGCTACGGGTAAGTTGGCTCTTATTCAGAGTGAGGCAAGGGCAAAGAGATATCCTCTTTATCTCATCATCGATGAATATGACAATTTCACCAATACCGTGCTCAATGAGCAAGGCGAGAAGGTGTATTGGGCAATGACCCATGCCGAGGGATTCTATCGTGACATTTTCAAGAAGTTTAAGGGAACTTTCGAACGTATCTTTATCACGGGAGTGAGTCCTGTGACGCTCGATGATGTGACGAGTGGCTTCAATATCGGTTGGCATATCTCTACCAAGCCTGAGTTCAATCAGATGTTGGGCTTCTCAACCGAAGATGTGCATGAACTATTCAACTATTACAAGAATAAAGGTGAGATACCTGCAGATAGAGATATAGATGCCATCGTCAATGAGATGAAGCCTTGGTATGATAATTACTGTTTCTCCAAGGATGCTTTGCGTACGCAGAGTAAAGTATTTAATTGCGACATGGTATTCTATTATCTTCGCAATTATCTCAGTCGTGGTGAAGGACCCGAGGAGATGCTTGATCCAAATACCAAGACCGACTACAACAAGATGAAGAAACTCTTACAGCTTGACAAGCTCGATGGCGACCGTAAGGGCGTGATACGTACAATAGCCGAAACAGGAGAAATAGTCGCTTCGCTGCTTGATACCTTCCCTGCGCATGAGATAACAGACCCAGAAGTGTTCCCTAGTTTATTGTTCTATTATGGAATGCTGACGATCAAAGGTACAAGAGGTGCCAAAGTCATACTTGGTATTCCGAACAACAATGTACGCAAGCAATATTATGAGTACTTGTTGGAGTTGATAGATGCCAAGGCATACATTAGCAACAACAAACTGACAGACTATTATTATGATATGGCTTATGACGGCAAGTGGCATGATGCTTTGCAATATATGGCGGATGCCTATGCGCAAGTGTCATCTGTTCGTGATAGCATAGCGGGAGAGCGAAACTTGCAGGGCTTTTTCATGGCATATCTCAATCTGAATGCCTATTATTATACGGCGCCTGAATTGGAGTTGAATCATGGCTATTGCGATTTCTTCCTCTTGCCAGACCTTACGCACTATGCAACCAAGCATAGCTATATTCTGGAGCTCAAACTTGTTCCGAAGAGAGAAAAGGGTATGAGCGAAGAGACATATCAGGCTAACATCAAAAAGCAATGGCAGCAAGCAGAGGTACAAATCAAGCAATATGCCGTTGCTCCAAGGGTTGAGGCTTTGCGTCAAGGCACTACGCTGCATAAGATTATCATGCAGTTTGATGGTTGGAATTTGTTGCACATGGATGAGGTGCATTGATAATTGTAATCCCTGTATTCTTATCGAAGGTAAAGGTGCAAGCAATGGTACCGTCACAGATTTGGATGGTAACTTTCAGATTGCTGCTAACACTGGTCAGAAATTAAAGATTACCTATATAGGTTATGAACCTGCTTCTGTAATCGCACGTAATGGAATGACCGTGAAGTTAAAGGAATCTGCTACGACATTGAAAGATGTCGAGGTCGTGGCATACGGTCAATATTTCTGGTGGTAACCAGAAGGTGAAGTATTTCATCTCTGCTGGTATGTATAAGCAGGGAGGCTTGTTCAAGACATTTGCCCAGGATTATGATGCAGATTACAACTATAGTCGATTCAACTACCGTGCCAATGTTGATATCAACGTGACACCAAAAATCAAGATTTCTGCCAATATTGCGGGAAGCGTGGATAATGTAAGCCGTCCTTTGATTGGTTCTACCGATGCCTTGATGAAGTCTATCTTGCCTCACCACGATGATGGGTGTTGGTATCCGAGAAGATAATCTTGGTACCGCCATCGCTCACACGCTTGCCTGTGCCCGGACGCTCCTGCCAGTATTCAAACCATCGCTCTACCATGCTTGCAGCAAAGGTATCCATGTTGTGGTTGTATTCGAAGGCAGGTTTGCCGCGATACAGAGGTCCGTCGCCTTCCTTGTGATAAGGATAGCTCTGCTCATCCCAGTATTTGCGCAAGCCCTCGTCGCGATGATACTCCATCGACCACATCGGGTGCTTCTTGCTCTTGTTGATGTAAAGCATCTCGCCGCCATACTCAGC
>ERZ1026882.1019-NODE-1019-length-12685-cov-55.699208_pt1 | contig 12685 bp, 13 predicted proteins | sample MGYA00380171_ERZ1026882 | MGnify/ENA primary metagenome ERZ1026882 (study PRJEB33269, sample SAMEA4719807) | human gut metagenome | biome: human-associated habitat; feature: organic feature; material: feces | place: Cameroon | collected 2013-10 ...
GCGCCCATTTTAACATAGTCGCCAACTTTAATATCGGGCTTTGATGCCGCCTGAACGGTCATCGGTAAAACGGAAATTGCCATGCACAACGCCAAGAATATTGCTGTTATTTTTTTCGTCATTAAGTCACTCCTTTATAAGCGGTGTATTTGCCATTATTATATTGTAAGGGGTTGTATGTGTCAATGAAAATTCATTTAAATTTTTGTTAATTTTACAGCCGACACATTTAATATTACATGAAGAAGAAAATCTTATCAAATATGCAAAAAGGCTTCTGCCCAAAACAGGGCAGAAGCCTTAAAATTATGCGATTTTTAGGTTTAGTCGCAAGCCAAGGGGGGACTATTTCATCTGCCCGAAAACATGTTTTTGAAAAAAGTGTTGCAAAAGCGGTTGAACACAAAGATTTTCATATCCGATAAGCCTGAATTTTGCAAAGAACGCAGACACTTTGCCCGAATACCGCCGTAAAAAGCAGTATTCGGGCATAAAAACAGGCTGAAAGTAAAACTTCCAGCCTTGCGGCAGATTATATCAACCTGTCAAGTCTTTAAATGTGGAGATTTGTCCAATGGTATCAGATGAAAATTTTCATCACAAAACAATTCCTTTCTGATATAATTTGTCATTTGCAATTTTTGTATCATAATAATAACTTGCGAAATTATCCCAACTGTTCCTTGAAAACTCTAAATCGGATGTCGTCAAATAAACACCTTTATTTTCAATATCTTTATCAATAAGCTCAAATTTTTTCAAAACTTGAGAATTGATATTATCAAAATTATCATTGGTATATTTGAAGCCGTTTTTTGAATAGGTATAATATTGTTCAAGAGTGTCAACTTTGTAATAAATCACAAATGAATCGTTGTCATTTATCAAGAAATACTTTATGTTTTCTTTTGTTACAATATCATGTAATTTTCCACAATCAATTTTGATACCGACAACATTATGGTCAACTGTTTTCAAATAGTCAACCGACCATTCAAAAATGTCTTCTAATTGATAATCATCACTAAATCCGTATTCTGTTTTTGATACTCCAAAAGTTCTTTTGTTGTATCTCAACTTCCATGTTTTAGGCGTTGTGTACCAATCAAAAAGAATACCTAAATCCGAATCATCATGAAATTTTTCGCCTTCGTAATCGAGCAGAACTATGTCCTTTTTGTCAAAATCATATTTATCAACCAAATATTCAACAACCTCTGCTCTGTGGTATTGAACATAAATAATATGCGCAATACCAAATATCAAAAAAGCCGCAAATATTATTGTTAATATTCGTAAAATAATTTTTTTACCCTTTTTCATATTACAATACCCCTTATATTAGTACTATATCATAAAACTAATTAGAATAAAAGTACAAAGCGAATATCGTTAAAAGAGGTTTGCCCTAACATTTGGGACAAACCTCTTTATAAGTTGTGTCTCTATTTTTTTCTCATTTCAATTCGTGTTACGATTTTGATTTGAGCGATATCTCTCAAAAGTCTCAGTCATAAATGCCCTAAATCGCACTAAAATGACTTTGGAATTTTGAAATAAGCTGTCTCTTAGAATCTCTCAGAATTTTATTTTTGCTTAACACAGCAAATTCGTATGAGGAATTGCGAACCTTACACCGAGGTGTCGAAAGAAACTCTAAATCCACATTATCTTTTGCAGCAGGGTACTGTGCAATTTGATGACAAAGAATATAAAAGGTCATTATTCAATCGGATTCAATCCAAATTCAGATCTCATATATTCTATTGCTTCCTGTTTATACATTCATTGATAACATTTGATATATCGTTATTTATACAGATGGATTTATGCTGTATTTCAGTCGGACAAACCGCTTGTCCGTTATTGACACAAGCATAGGTGGCATTGGGATTTTTAGCCGTCATCTGCCAAAACGGATATTTGATAATAACCGGTGTGTTGTAACCGACGCCTAATTCAAGAAAGAGGATTTTTTCGTTTGCACGGGTGCGGAGGAAGTTTTCGTACCGTTCTGCCGCACGATGCCAGCCCTCATCCTCAACGAATTTATCATCACTTCGCAAGTTCATTATAAGCGATTTTCCGCAATGAGGACAGACGGGCAAAAGCTCTGTCGGAATTTTCATATCCTTTTGCCGTTTGAGCATTTCAAAAACAACAGCCTCGTTGTCAAAGGTTTCTTGACAGCACGGCTCACTGCACTGAAACAGACCGTAATCGCCCTGCGTGTAGAAAAGTTGCTTTTTATCAAAGCCTGCCTTTTGAAAGCAGTGGTCAACATTTGTTGTGATTACAAAATAGTCCTTTCCTGCCACGAGCTTCAGCAGATTCTCATAGACCGGTTTTGGAATATCTTGATAGCGATTCACAAAAATGTATCTGCTCCAATACGCCCAATACTCGTCAAGCGTTTGATAGGGGTAAAATCCTCCCGAATACATATCCTCAATTCCGTATTTTTGGCGAAAATCGGAAAAGTATTTTTCAAACCTCTCTCCGCTGTAAGTAAAGCCTGCGGCGGTGGAAAGTCCTGCACCTGCGCCGATTACAACAGCGTCAGCCGTGCGGATTTTTTCTTTTAATTTTTCTATATTATCCGAGATATTCTCGGTAGATTTCGTAGTCTGAATTCTTGAAAACATTGAATATCACCTTGATTTTACTGTTTGTCAGCTTTTTGTATTCGCCGACTGTTTCGATTGCGATTTTTGCCCCTTTGTCGTTTGGGAAATGAAATTCGCCTGTGGATATGCAACAAAACGCAACGCTGTTTAGCTTGTATTCGTCTGCAAGTTCCAAGCAAGAATGATAGCAAGAACGCAGTAATTCACAGTCTTTTTCTGTCAATTTGCCTGTAACAATAGGTCCGACCGTGTGCAAAATATATTTGCAGGGAAGATTATACGCATGTGTGATTTTCGCCTTGCCTGTTTCTTCGTCTTTGCCTTGTTTTTGCATAATTTCGGCACATTTCAAACGAAGTTGAACGCCCGAAAAAGTGTGAATGGCATTGTCTATGCAACCGTGATTCGGGCAAAAGCAACCGAGCATTTGGCTGTTCGCCGCATTGACTATTGCATCACTTTTCAGCGTTGTAATGTCGCCCTGCCATAAATAAATGTCAGGCTTAATCGGCTCTATATCGTCAATACTTGTTATTCCTTTTTGAGCAATTTCCTCTTGCAAATATTCATCCTGCACCCTTAGAAAATCATCACTTATCGGCAACGGCATACGAACATTGAATAACGCTCGAAGCAATTTCTTCAGTTCAAATTCGTCTTTAGGAATGGAAATATCTGCGTATTTTGGTTGCTCTTTCAATAATTCTGTTATTAAATACTTTCTTCTGTCATTTTGTGTCATTGTGTTCACTCCGTGCAAATGCAGAAAGCCACGCAAGAAAGGGCTTGCGTGGCTCTCACTTTCATTAGAACTTGCCGTTTTGATTCTGCCAAGTTGATTTTTCGGCAATAGTTTCCATTACATCCCAATGTTCTGCGATTTTGCCGTTCTCAATTCTCCACAAATCGTAATAAGATGTAGGTGCTCCGCCGAAAGTTCCCTCGCTGACTGCAAGCACATAATTGCCCTGTGCAAGTACCTGATGAACAGTAGTATAAATCATCTGAATGCCCTGCTTGCCGAGTGCTTCAAGTGCTGCGCCGAGTCCCGAAAGTCCGTCTGCAATACCTGTGTTGTGCTGAATATAAGTATCACCGTCAAAGTAATCGGGTGTTTTTTCGGGACGATTGCCCTGCATTACATCATAAAGGAAATTCTTTACAAGCTCACGGTTAGCCTCTGTCTTATCAAGGTCATTGATTTCCATAGTTCCGTCAATCTGTGTGTGACCTGACGGGTTAGGCTCTGCCTTGTTTGCAAGGTTGTCCCAGTGTTCTGCAATTTTGCCGTTTTCGTCAAAGCGGAAAATGTCAAATGCAACCTGCTCGCCCGCACCTGCAAAGTTATAAACTGTCTGCAAGAACACCTTGTCGCCGTCCTCGAAAGCACGAATGTTGTTTACGGTTGTTTTTACAGGAGCAGAAGCAAGGTAGGAAACCGAGCCTACAAAAGCATCCCTGCCTGTGCCGTATACGAGATTGTGCTGAATGTATCCCTCTGCAAGAAGCGCGGAAGCCTTTTCTGCGTCGCCTGTTGAAAATGTGTTAATAAGTGCAAGAGCTTTTTCTGTATTTGTCATTGTAATTACCTCTTTCTTGTCGTTTGATTTATTGCTAAAAATCTTTTTAAAAATATTCATTTTGGATTTCTCCTTGTCTGTGCTTTGAGTTACGAATCGGCCGTTCTCCGTAGCTCTTGACTTCATTATATCTGCGTCGGTATCACTTGTAAAGTAAGCACAATATTGTGCCGTAGTTACCTAAAAGATACTATTGGGCAGTTACCTAATGGAAACAAATGCGTAAACACAATGGCTTTCGGAGTTTTTCTGATTTGAAAAAATTTTTCACTTGACGGAAATAATTTCTGTATGGTATATTAAGTCTGTAAGTAACCAAAAGATACCATTACGGAGGTAGCATATGAACGAGAAAACAAAAGAGCTTCCGGCTTGCCCTGTGGAAACAACCTTGACATTAATCGGCGACAAATGGAAAGTTCTGATATTAAGAGACTTGATGCCGGGAACAAAGCGCTTCGGTGAGCTTAAAAAATCCATCGGTACGGTGTCGCAAAAGGTGTTGACCGCACAGCTTCGTGATATGGAAGAAAACGGACTTGTGCATAGAGAGGTATATGCCGAAGTTCCGCCGAGAGTGGAATATTCCCTGACAAAATTAGGTCAAAGCCTCAAGCCGATACTTGACGCTATGTGGAACTGGGGCGAGGGCTACAAAAGCAGCGTAACAGAAAAGTAATACTTTTGTGTGACAACAAAATGAATAGGAGGACTTGGGCGCTTTGTTGCCTCAAGTCCTCTTTTTGATACTGATGTATAGTGGTATTAAACTTATTTTTGAAAAATCTCTCATAATTTCATTTTTGCTTCGCATAGCAAATTCGTATGAAAAATTGCGAACCTTACGATAGATAATATTGTTTCTTCTGGCACTATATTAAATTTTAACATGTCAGAAATATTTTTTGACATGTTATCATAAGATATATTTTGAACTATTTTTGCAGCCATGCTATCCATTTTTAATAATTCATTCCTCCATTATATAAGTCTCAGATTTCCTATATTTATTACCCCAGACTTCTCTTTCTTGATACTGCTTTAAGTTTTGCAAATTGATGTTAACTATCGCAAGATTATTATCAGTGCCTAATTTACATATAAGCATATCTCTATAATGGCTCAATATGCAGTAACCAAATCCCAACAAGTTGAAAGCCTGACAGCAACGAACTGATGGGCAAAAAAATAAAAGGATAGTCGAGAAATAAACTCAGCTATCTTTCATCATTTGATATTACTGTATTAATATTTCAAAATTACAGTTTTGCAATTCTCACAAATTGAAGCGGCGATATTCGTTCTGTGACTCGGTTTAACTTCGGTAATCTTAACAAATCCGTCAGCTTTTTTCGCATCCGTAAACACACCGGGTACTTCGTTTGCAAAGCTGAAAGCACCGTCTTTACTGCAAAACAAATAACCGTTTCTCATTTCTTTGCCACACTCAGGACATTTCATAGTTTTCACCTCCGTTTTGTTATTCGGCAGAGCGTTGCGAACGCTCCAGCATTTCTTGCATTTGCTTTTCAAAAATTTCTGATTTGATTAAAGCGATACCCTGTGACTCGTCTCCAAGCACAACAAGACGGTCACCCTCTTTCATATCAAATGTATCTCGTGCATTTTTTGGTATTACAATTTGTCCCTTGCTTCCGATCGTAACTGTACCCCAAAGATGTTTACCGACAGGCGCAGGTGCTATCTTTGTTTTGCCTATTTTTTCATCAGCGTGAATCAGTGAGTCAATCGTAACGCCATAAAACATTGCCAGCTTATCGCATTTATCAATGTCCGGAAAAGTATCTCCTTGTTCCCATTTGGAATACGATTGACGAGAAATTCCGACTGCTTCGGCAACTTGTTCCTGCGATAAGCCTTTAATGTTTCTTAAGTATAATAAATTATCCGAAAACATAAATACGCCCCCTTAACTATAAATTATTATAGCATTTAGGGAGCGTACTTTCCACCATATAAACTTGTCAGATAAGTAATTCTTTTGTTAAGTTCAACTGCATTGGTCGGCAACATTTATTATATCAAGACCCTTTTGTTTTGCATAATCAACAGTATATGCTGTGCCACCCTCGTGCTTTGTCAGAAAGCAAATGCAAGCAGAACTACAATCAACAAAGTGTCGATTTCTCTTTTGCATGCAGCCGTTATAGTAATGCACAGCAAGAACCTTCACCTTATCGGCTCTCAACTTAATATCATTATACACATCAATATCTTGTTGCTTCCAATATTTCGTTTGGTTTTCACATGGCAACACTAAAATAAGTTTAACTTTGGGATGAGTTTCTTTCACCGACAAAACAGCCTGTGCAGCAATGGTATCAAACCCCAAAGCACCGCCTGTGCCAAAGTATTTGAAACCTTTAGAAACAAACAGGGTAACGACAGCCTTCGTCTGTTCAAAGACCGTGTCGGGCGTATATGGGGCAATGTCACGATGTCCTGTAAAACAACATGTTTGGCTTTTATAATCCATTGAAATCACCGCAGAAAAGCAAAAAGAGCGTAGCCGAAGCTACGCCCAAAAAACACTTGCTTCAAACTTTCTGCCAGGAAAATTTCATAGTTTGGAAGAACCAAGCATATGACAAAGAAGCGTGTGTTTTTATCAAAAGATAAAAACATACACTACCTATATCCTCGTGATGTTATTAAATTGGATTTTTGTCGCAAATTGATTATATCATTTAAGCGGTATATAAGTCAAATAAAAATAGATATGATTACAAGTTTCTTATAAACCTATTCAAGAGTACAACTCCGAAAGGCGGCCAATCTCAAGACCCGTTTTGGGATACTTCGGCTTCAATGTTGCTTTTGGCATTGGCATTTTATCTATACTAGAGATTGTATGTTTGATTTACATCACTTTCAAGAGAGTACTTGATTTATAAAAAGGGGTATGCTACAATATATCATGATAGATTATATTCGGCGGGAAGGAGTTTTTCGTCTTGAAAACATCAAAAAAGGCTGAGAGGACGAAGGATATCATTGGTTTATGCCTTGACTGCTTTGTTGAAAAAGGGTTGACAGTAACAACCACCACAGATCTCTGCAATGCAAACAATCTGCAAAACGGTGGTATCTATTATTACTTTGATACAAAAGAAGAAATGGTTCTGGCATGTGCTGAAGAAGCGATTTCCCGTATTGAGCAGCGTGCGTTCAGCATTGCCCTTGAAGATATTAAAGATGTTGCCAATATGATGAACCATCTCGGCGCTCTTGCGGATGAACTGTCCCCGGTTATGCGTTTTCTCGTCAGCGTATGTGTGTCGCAGGAGTACGGAGATAAGGCAAAGCCGTATCTGGTTCAGGTGGCAGGACGGTACCCTTACTACACGGAGCGGATTGCCGAGATTCTCGGTTGCACCAAAGAGGAAGTTGAACCGTATGTTCACCTGTCTATTTTGGCGTTGAACAACTATATGATATTTAATGAGCGTGCGCTGTTTCTGCCGCAGATTGAGGCGGCAAAAAAGGGAGTGATGCAGCTTGCTGAAAGAAATGGGCAAATCGTATGAATGAGATGACGCAGAAACCAAAGGTCGGATTGACGCCCTTGTCCTTCGCCTGTGCGAATTGCGAAAGCAATGAAGCCCGGGTGGAAGAATTTTGCTGTAATCAACATGTATTTCATGTGGGATGGAGTATTCTATCTTTTTTTCATACGATTGCGTTTGCCGGAAGGATGGTGATTTGATATTGAAATCCTAACTACCAGCCATAAACACATCATTTTTCGGTATGTCCGCTGCCGGAGGAAGAAAATAGCGGATAGAATTATTTTGGAGGAATGAAAATGAAGAAAAAACTTCTAAGCCTTCTGCTTGCGTTGTGCCTTGTGATGGCACTTGTTCCGATGACAGCGTTTGCTGAAGGAACTTCAGTAGATAAATGGGACGGTACGGCAGATACAAGCTGGTACACCGACCATAAGACGGATACTGAATACCATTTCACCACTGCCGAACAGTTGGCTGGTTTAGCGCAGTTAGTCAATGACAAAACTGCATCTGTATCATTTGAAGGAAAAACGATTTACTTAGATAATGACCTCGACTTATCCGGCTCCCAGTGGACTCCCATTGGAGATGGCAGTAACTTTAGAAGATTTTTTGCTGGTACTTTTAATGGACAGCATCATAAAATCACGAATCTGAACCATCACTATACTGGGGACGAAGTTGTTCGAAATGGACTTTTCGGAGTTGTTTCTGACGGTGGTACATTAAAGAATTTACTTGTTATAGACGCTGATATTGCCTCAAATGATGGTTCATTAATTGCCGGAATTTTGGCGGATTGGGTCAATGGCGGCACCGTTGAAAACTGCTATACAAGCGGAAAAATAGAAAACAATGTTGGCAACAAGTTCGTTGGTGGGCTGATTGGTCAATGCACTTGGAGTACACAGGTAAAAGGCTGTGGCTCAGACGCCAAGGTTATCAGTACAGAGTCCAATGAAGATGATGTTGATACCGTTGGCGGGCTGATTGGTCAGTGGGAAAACTCTGCGGACAGCTCGTCGATTACCGATTGTTGGTTTGGCGGTTCTGTTTCCTGCAATAATATCTATTCAGCTGTAGGTGGTATTCTCGGTGCAAACTTTGAAAACTTCTCTGGGACCAAGCCTGGCGTAATAATCAAAAATTGCATAGTTGCAACAAAAAACATCACTTGCGCTGAGCCAGGCAATATCACTTGGATTACAGCTGTTGTAAAGACCCATGTTACCGACTGCATTTGGCCGGATACCCCTCCTGATGGTGTAACGCTTAATGAAGAAACATATCCTGATAATAAAGGCAATTACTTTGCCGTTACTAAGCTGGTGGTTGATTGGGATGCAGGTACTGCGGGCGCCGACCCGACCTTTGACCAGTCATCGTGCGGCACTGCTGTCTCCAACTTCACCTCCGCAGATGTCCTTGCTGGCTTGCAAACCAATGCCGGTGCGGGCGTTGAATGGGTTGCCGGAATCGGTCATCCAACTTTTGTGTGGGATGACAATAACATCCCCGCTGATTACACAGCTGTCGATGCAGCCATCGCAAGGGCAACGGCTCTTGATAGCAGCCTTTATACAAATTATTCTGCGGTAAAAGATTCCATTAACTCTGTTAACCGAGCAAAAAGCAAAGCCCAGCAAACAGAGGTTGATGCAATGGCAAAGGCTATTGAAGATGCCATTGCTGCCCTGCAATACAAGGATGCTGATTACACAAAGGTAGATGCAGCCATTGCCAAAGCAAATGCACTGAACAAGGATAACTACAAGGACTTCACCGGCGTGGAAGCCGCTGTAAATGCTGTGACCCGTGGCAAGAACCTTACGGAGCAGACCGAAGTTAATGCAATGGCTAAGGCTATTGAAGATGCCATTGCTGCCCTGCAATACAAAGATGCTGATTACACAAAGGTTGATGCAGCCATTGCCAAAGCGAATGCCCTGAACAAGAATGACTACAAGGATTTCTCCGGTGTGGAAGCTGCTGTCAATGCTGTTGTCCGTGGTAAAAATATTACGGAGCAATCCGAAGTAGACAAGATGGCAAAGGCTATCGAGGATGCGATTGCTGCTCTTGAGAAAAAACCTGCCAGTACTAAACCGGGAACATCCGATAAGAGTCCGCTGACTGGCAATATAAGCAACCTTGCACTGTGGATTTCCCTGCTGTTTGCCGGCGGCGGCGCAGCCCTTGCTACAACGGTTGCCAGCAGAAAGAAAAAGTACAACAGATAATTGAATAGCATTCCCTTGCTCCATCTTCCGAGCAAGACAAAAGCGTCGTAGCGATACGGCGCTTTTTTATGATGTATAAAAAGAAAAAAGAGCTGAATTTTCAGCTCTTTTTTGTGGCAGAGGTATAAGGATTCGAACCTTAAATGACGGAGTCAGAGGCTCGCAATCTTTTTTCAAAACCGCCTATTTAAGCCATTTTTCAGACTTTGCGTCTCTCAAAATCTCTCAGGATTTTATTTTTGCTCAGCACGGCAAATTCGTATGAGGAATTGCGAACCCTACAATGAGGTGTCGAAAGAAGTTCTAAATCCACATTATCTTTTACAGTAGGGTAGTGCACCGTTTGGTGACGAAGAATATAAAAGCTCATTATTCAATCGGATTTAAGCTGAATGCAGGTCTCATATATTCTATTGAAACAAAGTGCCCATAAATCTTGACTCGGAAGAACTGAAACATTCATAAACATAAATTTCCATAATTTACTTCTCCTTGTTTGAAGCCCGTTTTTTAGTTGAAATATTCAAATCTTGAAGCTTTCTGCCAAACTCATCATCTTTTGCAACTTTCAGTAAATCTCTTTCCATATTATTAAGTGCGTGAAGAACGGCAGCGTAATTTCCTATTGCAACAGACGGACTGCCTTTTTCTTTATTCCAAAGAGTTGTTCTGCTGATATTCGCTCTTTCGGCAACCAACTCAGCCGATATATCTCTTCTCAATCGAGCCATTTTTATTTGTTCGCCCATCGTTTCTAATATTTCCATAGTTTGAGGTAATAATTCAATAGATTTTCTGCCCATAATATCACTCCATATGTTTAATATTATAAACGCAAAATAAGATAATGTCGATATTATTGAACATAGTTCCTGATTTTATAATATGATTATGCTCTTTTGTGCGAAATTATAAATAATTGCATTTTGTTGTTTAATATCACCTTGTATGCCGATTGTTGACTGTTTTCTAAATTAATCAGACAACAAGACGAACTGATGATGTTTCTGCAAATTTGACACATTTGTAGCCGCTGTGTGGGACACTCTGACATATCAGTAACCGCAAAAATCTACACGCATATGATGGATGAAGTATTTGAGCAGAGCAGAAAGCGATTAGTTGAATATGCGAATTCCAAAAACACAATGAACAAGTCCGTAAAAAATGGGCAATGAAAAAAGAACCCTCTTGATGTAGAATAAACATCAGGAGGGATAGTCTTTCACATTTATTATTTAAATTTTCACATTGACATATCAAATGATGAATAATCTTCAGCGACATCGTTTTCAACATCTTCGGCAATGTCGTCATTGGCTTGCCAAGTTTTTTCCATAGCAAGATTATGGATATATTCTATTCTTTGGTTGATTGAAGATATGATTTTTTGTTTTCTTGCATCATCAATTAAATTTTCATCGGCATCATTCAATATGCCGAGTATTTCATTGTCGATATTTTTCAAAGCGTCAAAGTCTATCCAATCAAAAGAGGTGACTAATTTTAACTGTTCAAAATGAGCTTTTTTGAACGGCTTGCAAACTATCAATGATTGTTTATCCATATTCGGTGTAACTTTATCATAACCGAGCGATGAGCCACTGTCGAAAATCGGTGCAACGCCAATCCATTCAAGCGTGTTTGCATTTCTAACAAGACCGAAATTATTGAGGTGTCTGTCCTCATTGGCTATAATAAAATCAACTACAATCATTTGATTGATTTTATCAACGATGTCATCAATGCCTAAAGATTTGCAACAGTCAATATAATGCTGATAAACAGACAAGTGATTAGGTTTAGGATACCTTTGCAAAATCTTCCAAGCCGTCACAAGTTCTGTATCGCTTGAAATGAAATCTTCGCAAACGCTGTATGGCTTTTCGTCATCGACAATAACGGAATAACTGACATGATCTATATTCAATTTATCCATAATCAATGACGCAATAGCCTCATTAAACGGCTGTTGTTCATATGGCAAACTGCCTGCTTTAAGAAGACAACGTTTTTGATTAATTATTTTCCATCTTTTCTTTAAGCAACCGTCAGATGTGTTGTCTGGTGAGTTCAAACTGATATTTTCAGAATCTTTTGCTTTTCCGAACAGAATATCACCGACATCTTCTGAAAAATCATTGTCAAAGAAATTTACCAATTCCCATTCCAAATCGGAATTAATAGGCTTAACCCAATATTGATCCGACAGGCTTAATCCGTAGCATTTTGCCAAAAGCAGTTTCGGAGTGCTTACATGCAAAATTTCAAGTGCATCTCTTACACCCGATCTGCTTGCAGGAATTGAACGATCGGTCCACCATTTATTGAGCAAGGCTCTGTCAGCGGATAAATCATCTTTAGTTGTACCGATAGGAAGGTGTGCAAAGTTATATATTTCGCCTATTTTGACGATCGAACCGGTTTCTTCGTCTAATGATAAATCAGCCACTTTTATGTTTTTGTGCATCAAAGTATAGTTCATAACAACACTCCTTCCTAACTTATTTTCATTAATTATTATACACACTTCCTTCCCTAAAATCAACTTTTAACACAAATCAATATCAATCTTCCGTTCAATTTGAATTCAAGTAATTTTTTCATCTGCAAGGGGTCTTGACAGAAAATTATGAATTTGCTAATATGAAAGCGGAGAGAAAATTCAATAAAACTATGATGAACCTATATGCATTTTTATTTTGAGA
>ERZ1026882.1022-NODE-1022-length-12660-cov-13.305593_pt1 | contig 12660 bp, 9 predicted proteins | sample MGYA00380171_ERZ1026882 | MGnify/ENA primary metagenome ERZ1026882 (study PRJEB33269, sample SAMEA4719807) | human gut metagenome | biome: human-associated habitat; feature: organic feature; material: feces | place: Cameroon | collected 2013-10 ...
CGGGCAGTTCCGGTGCCTTTTTCCATATTGCGGATACCGTGATCCAGATGGACCGTTATAAGCCGGTTGATATTACCGAAAAAGCAAAGGCACTGTGCAAGGAATTTCCGATTTCAGAAGAAATCCCGCACCCGTTTGTCCTGCCACAGAGTCACCGGATCATGGAAAAAGATAAAAACGGTGTCATAAAACGCCGGGATTACCGCAGCGGAGCCGTGCGGAAAAATGAGCCGGAGCGATTAAAGGTAAAAACAATGGGGATCGACGGATTTTCCATCGGAAAACAGACGGTCGATCTGCGGTATATAGAGCAGCTGATTGACAGTGAACAGACCGCGTGCCTTGGCATGCTCTTAAAATATGCGGTTGAACACCTGGTGGACGGCAAACGGACAATTGCCGAAGTCGTTGTACAGTTACAGAAAGAACTCGAAACGTCCGGCATGCGTTTTCTGGCAGAAAACGGTATCGTTTCCGGCGGTTATGCCATGCCGCGGGTGCAGGAGATGTATTCCTGTTTTAACCGCTATCGTGTATAGAAAAAGGGAAGCACAGGAGAGACTATGAAAAGAATATTAGTTGTCGTTGACATGCAAAACGATTTTACGACCGGACCGCTGGGCAATGCAGAGTGTGCAGCAGTCATTCCGAAGGTCGCGGAAGTGATAAAAACAGGCGTGTATGACAGAATCATTTTCACCCAAGACACGCACCAGAGTAATTATCTGGATACGCAGGAAGGAAAGCGGCTGCCCGTCGTGCACTGCATCGAAGGAACCGAAGGCTGGGAGATTGCGCCTGTGATCCGTAAGGCAGCATCCTTTTATTCCAAAGAACAGATCGAGACGATCTGTAAGCCGGCATTTGGCAGTGTGCAGCTTGGCGAGTGCTTAAAGCAGTACTGTGGTGATGCAGAGGCACAGATTGATTTCTGTGGCGTGTGCACGGGTATCTGTGTCATCAGCAATGTCATGATTGCCAAAGCCTTTGTTCCGGAAGCGCGCGTGTGCGTGATTGAAAAAGCATGCGCCTGCGTGACACCGGAGTCGCACCGCACGGCGATCGAAGCGATGAAAACCTGTCAGGTGGATATACAGTAATTGTATCTTATTTAAGTAAGAAGAAAAGAGAAGAATTATGAAGTTAAATCAGATCATCACCAGTCTGCTGGAAACAGACATGTACAAATTCAGTATGGGAGAGGCCATCTATCACCAGTTCTCCGACTATAAAACCACATGGACATTCAAGTGCCGCAATACCGATGTGCACTTTACGGCAGAGATGGTGCAGGAGATCAAAGAGCAGATTAAGGCGTACTGCAGTCTGCGTTTTACGGAACAAGAGCTGGAATATCTGAACCGCATTACATGGATCAAGGGAAGCTATATTGATTTCCTGCGCCTGTGGCAGCCGCGCTATGAGGATTTTAAGATTTCGGATGAGGCGGAATGCGGACTTTCCATCGAGACATTCGGTACCTGGCTGAATACGTCCTTGTATGAGATCCCGACACTGGCGATTGTCAACGAAGTGTATTTCCGTATGGCGTACGATTATGACAGGCTTTATGCCAGTTTCCGGGAACGTCTGGAACAGAAGATCAAAGATGCCAGCGGCAGATACGAGATCGGTTCGTTCAGTGAATTCGGACTGCGCCGCCGTCTTTCCGCAGAGGCACAGGAGCTTGCTGTCCGCAAGCTGAAAGAAGCAGAATTTCACGGGTCAGAATTTGTCGGAACGTCCAACGTCTATCTGGCAAAGAAATACAATCTGACACCGGTCGGAACCATGGCACATGAGTGGATCATGTGTGTCGGACAGGGAAATCACAAACATAACCCGGCATACTCCAACTGGTATGCGCTTGATGCCTGGGTACGCGAGTATGGCGTGTTAAACGGTATTGCACTGACCGATGCGATTACGACCGACTGTTTCCTGCGGGATTTCCAGCTGACCTATGCAACGTTGTTCTCCGGCGTGCGTCATGACAGCGGAGATCCGGTGGAGTGGGGCGAAAAAATGATCGCACACTACCAGAAACTGGGAATCGATCCGGCAAATAAAACTTTATTGTTCAGTGATTCTCTTGATTTTGCACGGGCACACGAACTGTACGAACATTTCCGGAACCGCACAAAGGTGGCTTTTGGAATCGGCACCTATATCTCGAATGATACGGAGGTACCGGCACTGAATATCGTCATGAAAACCACGCTGTGCAACGGTATGGATGTCGCAAAGATTTCCGATACCCCGGGCAAGGGAATGTGTAAGAACCCGGATTATGTGCATTATCTGAAACGATGCATCGACTGGCGTATGAATCATGACAGATAAAAATTCTGATTTACAGACAAAGGAAGAAGGAACAGACCTATGAATTATACAGAGTGTATCGAACAGGCGAGAGGCCGTATCGGATCTTACTGTAAAGCGTGCTGGGAATGTAACGGCAGAGCCTGTAAAAACCAGATGCCGGGGCCGGGAGCCAAAGGCATCGGAGATACCGCCATCCGCAACTATGACAAATGGAAAGAAATCCGTGTCCAGATGGACACGCTGGTCGAAAACCGTCCATGTGATACGACACTGGAACTGTTTGGCAGAACGTTTCAGTATCCGTTTTTTGCAGGTCCGGTAGGTGCCGTGCAACTGCACTACGGAGACTGCCTGAATGATATTTCCTACAACGATATTCTCGTTTCCGCCTGTGCGGCATCTGGCATCGCTGCTTTTACCGGAGACGGAACCGACAGCAATGTCATGGTCGCAGCGACAAAAGCAATCAAAAATGCCGGCGGACTGGGAATTCCGACCGTAAAGCCGTGGAACATCGAAGTGATCCGGGAGAAAATGGCAATGGTAAAAGATTCCGGTGCCTTTGCCGTGGCAATGGATATCGATGCGGCCGGACTGCCGTTTTTAAAGAATCTGACCCCACCGGCCGGAAGCAAATCGGTGGAGGATCTGCGTGAAGTGAAACAGGCGGCAGGGCTGCCGTTTATCGTCAAAGGAATCATGACCGTCAAGGGTGCCATGAAGGCAAAAGAAGCCGGAGCCGATGCAATCGTTGTGTCAAACCACGGCGGGCGTGTTCTGGATCAGTGTCCTGCCACCGCAGAGGTGCTCGAAGAGATCGCAAATGCAGTCGATGGCTCCATGAAGATTTTTGTCGACGGAGGCATCCGTTCCGGTGTGGATGTGTTTAAGGCACTGGCACTGGGAGCCGATGCGGTGATCATTGCCCGTCCGTTTGTGACTGCTGTGTATGGCGGAGCGCAGGAAGGCGTCGAGGCTTATGTCAATAAGATCGGAAGTGAGTTGAAAGATACGATGGCAATGTGCGGTGTGGCTTCGCTGAAGGAGATCACACGGGATTGTGTCAGAGTGTGAGAATTACATATTGGGAAAGGATGAAACGCTTGTGTTCGTGGCGGGTGCCATGGATATGGGCGTTTTTTTCTGTTGAGGTGAGAAAATGGATGGATTTTGTTATATTTTTTGCAGAAAAAGGTCGGTTGATGTAAAAATGTGATATAATAGAAAAAGAAAAATCTAATACAAATGAATATTAGTTTTATGAGAATGGTACATACTGGATTATTATTGATAGTACTAATGATATACAATGCATTATAGACAAACATGGAATGAAATAAATAGTTGGTAAGTATGGATCAAATTAGTACATGATGTCGTATAACATAATTGCAGAAAAATGTTAAATTACAATAAAGGAATATGTTGATTTGTTGAGAATTGCAGTGAAATATACAATGCACAAATATTAAAAGAGGGAAAATTATATGAGTGAGGAACAGCTGATAAAAGTATTTACATCTAGACCTTTTAAAACAAGAAATGCAGATGAATATGAATTGGATAATATTTTGGATTTATTTGTAGATCCAACAGAGGGATTAATAGGTCCATTTGATTTTACCAATAGTATAGTAAAAGGAAAAATGGGAACTGGAAAGACAATGCTTCTTCGGGCAAATTATGCATATTATATATACACGTTAGTCCCTTCTCTTATGGAAAATACACCAATTATTTTACCTGTATATATTAAACTTAGTGATTTTCAAAATTTACGTAGTCCAGAAGAAATATATGATGCAATAATTATAAAAATAATTGAAGAAATGTTAGCCGTACGTGATACTCTTAAATCGGCAGGAGAGATGGCAAGGTTACATACAGGAGTTCAGAAATTGCCCGGGTTATGGTCTACAGAAAAAAATGAAATGGCAATATTGGAAGAATTAAAGAAATTGTCTGCTGAAGAATATGTTGAAAATATTAGAAAAAATATATCAGAGAAAGGAAGTGCCACTTGGAAATTTTTTGAGGCAAGCATTAAATGTGAAACAGAATCGCTTAGTCAAATTAAGCAGAAGAAAAAACCATCATTTCAAAATATTATAGATGCGTACGAACAGCTGATAAAACCATTTGGTGGTAAAATATTAATTTTATTTGATGAGATTGGATCTACAAGTCGAGATTTTTTTAAGGACAAAGATGGAAATGAATCATATTTTAAAATTCTTATGAACCAATTAAGAACATTATCTTTTGTAAGAACGAAAATAGCGGTCTATCCACATTCATATTCAGATATTTTGAATGAAACAAGATATGGGGATACAATAGAGTTAGAATGTGACCTGTCTAATGATAATTTATATGATTCATTTATTTCTAAGACAGTTTCACTAATTGAAAGATACATAGAAAAATCTGCTAAAATAAAATTAAATATAGAGGAGGTCTATGATATTACTAGTGATGAACAACAAATAATAGAGCAGATAATAAATGGAACTAAGGGAAATATGAGAAGAATGGTACATTTGCTAGATTTATCCATGGATGCGGCTTTTAGAAGAGCTAATGGAAAGGACAAGGTTAGATATTCTGACCTTGAGGAGTCTCTTAATAAACAGGGAGCTGAAATGGAAAGTAAGCTCTTAGAAAATGACAAATTATTTTTATCAAAATTAGTGAAGTTGTGTAAATCGAGATCTACATATCGTTTTACATTTTCTAATAGAACGACATATATAAATAAATTTACATCATATTCTTCTGAATATAATATTATAAATATATGTCAAGCAGGGGCTGGAAGGTTAAAAACAGTATATGAATTCGATTATGCTTATTGTATCTACAAAGATATTCCAACACATTATATTAAGGGGACTGAAAAAATAGACAAAACTAGGAGTAGAAGAAATGGAACATTGATTAAACGAATTGCACAATTATCAGATGAATTGATTGCTCAATCAGATATTGTTGGAAAAATTATTGCAGAAGTTACATATATTGGAGAAAGAGGCAATAATGGTTTTGCTATAACTGATAGTGGTGAAGAATATTTTATTAGTACAAAATATATTATCGGAAATAATCAAAATCAAAAATTTCGAATGGGTCAAAGAGTACAGTTTTTCCCAGCTCCATTAGGAGAGATGGGAAAAATGGGAATGGATATTGAACTGTTGAATTAGAAAGGTTTTATAGTATATATAGAGATAAATTGAATAAGGTTAAAGGAAAAGGGGTAATTGCGGTAAGAATATTATGAAATTATTAAGTTGAGAAAATGTTTTCAAGTTTTGGATGTACATTAGAAGCTGGTTTTGTCAAGAGACTTTTTAAAGTATATATAATCGCTGACATGAAAAAATAAATTCTAGTGTAAGAGTAAATTGGGAAAGTGGAATTTTAGCAATTTGTTATATTTTTTGCTGAGAAAGATCGGTTGATGTAAAAATGTGATATAATGGATCATACGAAAGAATAGTAATATATAAAAAGTACTGTTTATAGGACAGCAGTTGATTTAAGATAAGATCAAGACAAAGTGCAAATAAGTAGGCAGATGTGAAAAAATAATTATTACATTGGTTATGACTTTAGTCACTTAATAGATAATTACGATGAATATGAACTTATTGGATAATCAAAGACGGTCAGAACCTATGTTGGAGATGTAACAAAGATGGTTGGGGTATTTAGAAAAGAATAAAAAAATATGACAGAAGATCAGAAAATAGAATTTTTATCGGAAAAAATAAAGGAAATTGAAAAAATAACACAAGAAATTGGAGCCGTTTTCCCGGAAAAATCGTTTAAATTAGACGGAATTTTGATTGGAAATATTGTCGAGGTTATGGTTTCTCATGCATACGGAATTCGATTGTATAAACAATCAAAAAAGACACACGATGGCGAAGTGTTGTCTGATGGAAGAAAAGTTCAAATTAAAGGAACACAGAAAGTAGATTCTATAGTTATTAGAGAAAAGCCAGATTACCTAATTGTGGAATATTTAGATAAAAAGCGTGGTTGTATTTGTGAGATATATAATGGACCGGGAAATTATGTGTGGGAGTATGCATCATATGTTCCAAGCATGAATTTTTATACTCTTAGAGTGAGTAAACTCTTGGAGATAGATAAAACAGTACCTGCTAATGAAAAGATAGAAGCTGTTGTTCCTATTGAAAAATTCTGTAAAGGCGAAATAGAATTTCAAGGTATTCAGAAAGAAGAAACGTCTTTTAAAAAGCAATTGAACAAAAAAGGCAAAACTTTAATTACTGGATATGAGAACAGAAATAGCCAAGAAAATTTAGGCTGTTTAAATAAGCCTGGGAATAATAATAATCAAGTGTTATATGCTATGCGTTGTAACAATTGTGGATTTGAGTATGAGGCGAATGGGTGTGATGTTGCAATAAGAAAATGTCCAAGGTGCAGTAAATAAAGATTAATGATGGAAAAATTTATATGAGAAAATTAGAAGAAAAGTTTCGTGAAAATACAACATTAAAATACTACAATGAAAATGCTACAATTTTTTCTGCTACTACACAAATCGTAGATTTTTCCATAACGCAGGATAAGTTCCTTGCATTATTACAGCCAAATGCATATATTTTAGATTTTGGTTGTGGATCTGGTCGTGATACAAAGTATTTTATGGAACATGGATATAGAGTGGAAGCAATGGATGGTTCAGAAGAGTTGTGCAAATTAGCAAGCACATATACTGGAGTTTCGGTTAAATATATGCTATTTCAGGAGTTGGACGAGCAGAAAAAATATGATGGCATTTGGGCATGTTCCTCTATTTTGCATTTGTCAAAGGATGAACTTAAAAATGTTATGCAGCGAATGTTGTGTGCATTGAAGGATGATGGAGTGATTTATACATCGTTTAAATATGGAACATTTGAGGGCGAACGAAATGGAAGATATTTTACTGATTTTACAGAAAAAACATTTGATGGATTTTTAAGTGGTATAAGACATGTAAAGATAGAAGAACAATGGCTGACAGGAGATGTGAGACCAGGCCGTGAGTCGGAACAATGGCTGAATCTTATACTGAGGAAAGAGTGACGAATGGATAAAGTATTAAAGCTGGAAAACGGACAATATGATCTGATAGAAACAGTCTCATATCCAAATGGTGGTGCAAGCTATTTTTATGTAAGAGATCAGCAGGCTATTATTATTGATGATGGGATATGTAATTACAAAAAGGATGAGAACCCTTTTTCCTATTCTTTAATTACGGACAAGCAAAATACATATATGAATAAATATGCAAAAGTATATCGCTTTCTAAAAGAAGACATGGGAATAATCAATGAAGTGATTACATTGTCATGCAAGAAGGAAGAAATACCAATAAAGTATGTGGCAAATCGTGAAGATCATGCAGATGCTTCTCCATTGGAAATCGACTTTGAAAATAATTTTGCAAGTGTATATGGTCGTAATAGCTTGAAATATTTACAGAAAGAATATGGTATTTTGGATGGACAGGGAAATAATTATTTCCTGGATTACTTGTTAAGAACAAAGCATGGAGATTATGCAGTTGAAGAAAATGGGGTAACTTATCATCATCCGCAGCAGATCGGTTTGGAACGTTATCGCAGACAGCTGCAAAAACAAAATACATGTACCGAATGGGGGATCAAGTTATATCGTTTTTCTTCAGAAGATTGTAGATTTGAAAATCGAATTGAGGATGACATAAAAACTTTTTTTGGTGAAAATACCGATGAGTTTGAAGAAAATGGACTCCTTGCTGATCGTCCGGTAAAGTTATATGAGCATCAGGAAAATACGCTTGAGGAAATACAAAAACAGCGTGCTGCGGGAATAAATACATTTCTTGTGGTATTTCCAACGGCAAGTGGAAAATCCAGGATTGTGGAAGAAGATTTGCGTATTTTTTCCAGAAAAAATACAGAATTTCATGCGCTTATTATGGCTCCTAATACAAATATTATTGCTGATTGGAGGCAGCGAGTGAAGAAATCGCTTCCAGATCTGCAGGAGCAAATTGAAATTTGCTCATTTGCTTATATGATGCGGAACTATCAGAAATATGCACAGGAAAAATATAATTATATTGTAGTAGATGAAGCTCATCACGCAGTTTCCCCAGTTTTAAAAAGAGTTATTCAGTATTTTACGCCTGATTTTTTGATTGGTCTTACAGCAACCGATCAACGACCAGACAAAAAGAAGTTGGAGACAATATTTGGTAATTATAAGACAGGATTATCTCTGGTTGATGCGATGAAAAAGAAAATTGTTGCAGAGGCAAATGTATGTCGTATTGAAACCAATCTGGATTTGAGTCATATTCGATTCAATGGCAAAGATTATATTAATGCTGATTTGGAAAAGAGTATTCGTGTAAAGTCCAGAAATGAATTGATTGCGGATGTGTTATACAACTATTTTTCGGAAGGAAAAGCTGGGCAGTTGCAGGGAGTGGTGTTTTGTGTAAATACAAATCATGCACAGGAGATGGAGCGTGTATTAAATGCGAATGGTCTTTCGGCAAAGGCATATACCAGAAAAACAAAAAATCCGGATGAAGTTATGCAACAGTTTCGAGAGAAAAAAACACGTTTTTTGTGTGCTTGTGAAATGATTTCGGAGGGATGGGATTATCCGGAACTTGGAATTCTGGTAATGGCGCGTCCAACACTTTCCAAGGTTCTTTATATGCAGCAGATTGGAAGAGGACTTCGACGAACAAATACAAAAACAAATGTGTTTGTTATTGATGTAGTAGATGAGTATGGTGCCATGGCAAAACCGTGTTCCATGCATTCCATTTTTTCTAATCCATTTTACACTGCATTTGGAAGTATTTTAAAAAGAGATTATTCCGTGGGAGATATGATAGAAGTAGATGGTCTGCATGAAACAGTAGAACGTATTGTGCAGGTGGATATTGAAACTTTCGAAGAAAAATATGGTGATTATTTAAATCAGGAACAGCTGGCGAGAGAATTTTATTTAAGTACGGGAACTATTACCAGCTGGGTTACCAAAGGAAAAATTTTTCCGGATGAAATGATTACTTTTGGAAGTAGAAAAATTTATCTTTTTGCACCAGAACATGTGAAGCAGATTCGTGAGGAAAATAATATTCCAGAACATACAGAGGAAACGATCAAAACGGATTTCTTTGATTTCCTGGATGAACGTGATTACAGTCTTTCTTACAAGATGCCGTTTCTTCTTTCATTTCTAAAAAATATGAACGAAATTGGAGATGCAAAAATTGATAATGTGCTCACCGATTATATTGCTTTTTACCAAGACAGGATTGATAAGGGACTTCCGGTAGATCGGTCAAGTTGTCCATATAATGCAGAACGATTGAAAGATCGGAAATATATTAAAAGCAATATGCTGACAAATCCTTTTGAAAAATTTGAGCGTAAACGGTTCCTGTATTATTCAAAGGATTTGAATGTGATTTCTATGAATCATGCGCTTTTTATTAAAATGAGTAAGCAAGATTTTGAAAGAGTGAAGGTGCAGATGGAAGAGGATTTGGAGAAGTATTATGAAAGAGTTAAATAAAAAGAGTTAAATAAAAAGAGTTAAATAAAAAGAGTGTCTGACAAAATTGCAGTAAAGAAACTATTTATATGTGGAAAAATAATTATGGCAATTAATTGACTACAAATATGCTTTAAATTAGAATAGATAAAAGAAAAAATATAATTTGGAAAGAAATGGAAAAATTTTTATGGATATAAATAAAATCGTTTTAGTAATAACATGTGTATTTTCTGGTATTTCAGTAATTGTATCATTTTTAAGTCTAAGTAATACGAGAAAGATAGCAAATAAAAACGGATATATAAATACCGTAACGGCATCAAGAGAACGGTGGGCGAGTAGTTTGCAAAGTAATGGTTCCTCCTATTTGGCTATTGTAGATTCAATATTTTTACAGAGAGAAAATAGAATACAAAAATATGAGGAGCTATTAAAGTATCAATATGCAATGGCTATTTCATTACATGATTATGACGATGATAAAGAATTAAAAAGTAAAATGAAAGAAATTCAGAATCATATATATAAATTTGTAGCGTCAAAAAATAGTGATTCTTTAGAAAATGAAATTGCAGAGGTTCAGAAATTGAAAGATGAGATTTATTTGCTTATAAATAGAAAACATCAAGAGGAGTGGAAAAAACAGAAATACGAAGTGACGTTAGAAAAATAATTATACAGCAAATAATTTGTTCAAAAATATCTTGACTCGCTGAAAAGTGTGGTTGTTATAGCAGAGTTAGTAATACAAACAAAGAATGAGCCAGTAGTTGCAAGAATAATGACCAGAGGATATGATCCTGTGAAGGAACTGAGTTAATCCCTGGATTATGGATATGTCAAACGAAGAAAGTAGGAACATAAGATCTCGTTAGACATGAGAGGGGAGATTGACGGTCATAGAAGGAAGAGCATACGCAGGGCTATATAAAACGAAAATACAATGACGTTTTACTTTGCATGCCGTTGGTTTATTTGATTGAGATTAGAGAATAAAAATTTCTTGAAAAATAAGGAAAAAAGACTTGACTATATAGGGAGGAATTAATAATGGAATTATATTTGCCGGATTCTTTTGAGGATGTAAAATTTGAATTAAATGACAAATTGGAAAAAATGATGGAATTTGTCGTTCCAGTACAAGATGCAGAAAAAGAAGTTGCGTTTATAGCAAAAAATATTCGAAATGCTGGGAAATTGCTTTTAATACATGGTATTCCAGGAGTTGGGAAATCAACATTTATTCAGTCGCTGAAATGGAGATCACATATGCCGATTAGAGATGTTGTTAACATTGATGCAACAAAATTTTCGGCGCCCAAATTAGTTCAGATTAATGAAAAAATAAAGGAAGTCATTAAAAATAATAATATTATTGTAAATTCTAATGGTGTATTTACAATTGTTTTAGATTACTTGGAATCAATTCAAGATGAAACTGCTGAAAATAAAAAGGCATTTTTTAGAGATTTAAATGGCATACTTAGGAAAAATCCCATTTTTATAATATGGGCAGTCACTGAAAAACAAGATGTGGATGATATAAAAAAATATTCTCAAGCAGTTTCGGGAACATTATTTTATAGAGGAAAAGAAGTTTTGGATTTTAAAGGTCCAAATAAAGACGAATTTCCATCTATATTAAAGAATACTATTTCAGTAATAAATGCGGGGTATATTTACAGTGATTTTCAACTGACAGATTCTGATTTTATAGAGGTTTTGAATACATTAAAGGGTAAAGAGAGTCTGTTTACATTACGAGATTATATTATTGAAATTAGAGAGTTATGGTTTAAGAAGACAGATAGAGTTGACAAGATACTAAAGAGCATACCTAAGCCAACAGAGGTGTGGTTTATATTTAGTATGCCGGAGGCAGAGCAACTAGTTGCTCAGTTTGTAAGAAAATCCCAAAATATTGAAGAGTGTTGGGATGCATATCATGCAAAATTAGATGAATATATCCACGGAAATCAGAAAGCAGAATTTTGGGACTCCAATCGACTACAATTAGCATTATCTGGTGCATTTAAAACAAAAATAATGTATTTACAAACAAGTGCATTAGTTTCATGTTTAGCATCATATGGAAATACATATGGGGTTAATGAAAAAATAGATTGGGATACATTAACATTTCCTAAGAATTGGAAACAAAAATCAACAGCCAAAAGTTTTTTAGAAAGAACACCTATTTTAAAACAATTGAATGGGGAAAAAATAACTTTGGGGGCAATACGCGGAAATTCAAATAACGCAATAGAAAAGGCTAGAGAAGCATATGAAGAAATAAATAAAGTGGCTTCAGGATATAATTTGGAACATGATGGAAGCGATAAACCTTTTAACAAAACTATAGCTGCAGCTTTGCAAGAACTACGCCCAGATTTAACTATAACTCCAGAAAAACAGCATCCATGGCTAAATAATATATATCCTGATATAACGGTTGAACTTGAAGACAGATTGATATGTTTGGAGTTCCACTATACGAAGAAAAAGGTGCCCTCAGCTATTGCTGATTATGTTTTGAAAAAAATGGATATATATATGAGGCAAGTAGAAAATAAGTACCCAGCACTATTTAAATAATATAACTTAGCCAATGAAAAGTAGTGACCATTTATCGGACACTTACTGGAAATAAAAATTACATTATTAGATAAATACCAGGAGGCTTACATCATGGAACAAGTAGAAAAATTCTTAAAAGAAGCAGAAACATATTATTTAGCAACCGTAGAAGGC
>ERZ1026882.1023-NODE-1023-length-12637-cov-6.035447_pt1 | contig 12637 bp, 8 predicted proteins | sample MGYA00380171_ERZ1026882 | MGnify/ENA primary metagenome ERZ1026882 (study PRJEB33269, sample SAMEA4719807) | human gut metagenome | biome: human-associated habitat; feature: organic feature; material: feces | place: Cameroon | collected 2013-10 ...
CCGGGGCTTATTCTTACTTTTCTTCCTCTCACGCCCCGGATTCTTGACTTCCCCGGGGCTTATTCTTACTTTTCTTCCTCTCACGCCCCAACTACCTAGAACCCCAACGGCTTATTTTCTTCTCAGATACCCTTGCAGCCGGTTTCCGTGACTGTCGACGGTTACTGTCAGGGCTCCATAGTCAGTGGTGAGGTACCAGGGGACCTTAGCATCTTCCAGGCGCTGTAGCGTCGCGGCATGGGGATGGCCATAGGAATTGTTACGACCACAGGAGATAATGGCGGCAGCGGGGCCGGCGGCGGCAAGGAACTCAGAACTGGTGGAATAGCCTGAGCCGTGATGCGCTACCTTCAGGATGTCTACCTTGAAGCCCCCTTGTCTCCGTGATTCCCACAACTCCTGCTGTTCTCGCGGTTCCTGCGATTCCTGCAATTTCCGCGCATTCTGCAAAGCCTGTGATTCCTGCGCTACCCGTAACATCTTCGCTTCCTGTAACGTCTTCAACGTCTGCAATTCCTGTGTCAGCTGCTGCTCCCCTTCGCCTTCCACATCCCCTGTCAGGAGAATGCTTAGCTTCCCGGCACCCACGCCGAAGTTTTTCCTTTCACCGGTATCACCATGACCGGTTCTCTCACCAGTAACTCCGACAGCAAAGCTGCCGTTCTCACCGTAAACTTCGCTAGCAGCTCTTCCGCCCTCTCCACTTGCTTCCATCCCCTCTGCCGCGCCCCACTTCACTGCTTTCGCAAATACCTCCACGTAGAAGCATTCCGAATAGGCATTGGCATCCGCAAGAGTCGTATTCTCCTCCGGGTGCAGACACCGCAGCCGGAGTCGACTATCCCTAATCTCATCGCCACATTTTATGTAACTTACCGGTACTCCGGCATATTCCGCGGCAACAAGCAATTTTTCAAAAGCCTCCCTGCGCTCCGCTTCCGTAATCGCAGGCAGAAACATCTGCTCCACGGTAATTCCCCATTCTCCACCGTTCTCCAGCAGTTCCAATATGCCATTCATATGGTCTTCATCTGGGTGCGATACAAACACACCGCGTAGAGACTGGATTCCCCGGCTCTTGAGATAAGGCTTCAACACATATTCACCGATTTTCCTCCGACTGGTACTGCCGCAGTCAAAAAGATATGCCCCCTGCCCGGTCTCCACCACGATACCGTCTCCCTGTCCCACGTCCAGAAAAGTCACACGGCTTCCCCGATCAAAATTGCCGGTCAGTAAACCAACTATTAATACTAAAATCATTGCGGCTACAATTCGGCACATAACTCCGTTCCTATATGTCATCACTCCCTGCCATGTATACCAAAAATTCGCTAAAACATGTCGCCATCTGGTGGTACATATTTCAGAGTACCTGTCAGAGTGCTGCATCTTTTTTCTGTTACTCTCTCTTTTTCTACCCCTACCGCTATCATCCACTCCGCGTGTTTCCCGACGCTGCCTTTCTCTTTCAGCGCGGTGTCCGTCTCCATGATTATTTTCCGCCACATAAGCTGCATAAAGTCTTTGTCGCTTCCATTTTTCCGCATAATTTCTGCCAATGATCAACACAAATAGCCCACTATAATAAACGATCATCTGCCACTTTGCCGGGCGGCCCACGCACCATACCGCTCCCGGCAGTTCTCCGAACCGTTCGCAGATCCATTCATACCACCACAGGATCAGACAATCCACCGTCCCTGCAATTCCCAGTCCCGGGATCAATGACAGGATTCCCCCTGCCATCACCACGCTCATAAAGGGCAACACCAGCAGGTTCAATAATACCGAGTAGACAGGGATCTCATAAAAGAACCAGAGCTGTATGGGCAGCGTAAAAAGAATAACTCCGGCACTGGCGGCAAAACCACTTTTAAGTGCTGACACCATGCGCCAAAGCCTTTCATACACCACCTTCCGCCAGCCTTCCCGGTACTTGTTCCTCTCGTAAGCGGAATCACCCAGAATATCTGTCACGGTCAGAAGCCCTGCCACCACGCCACTGGCCGTTTCCACACCGGCATTATCTTCCCTACCATCCCCGGCAAACACCGGTGTCAACAAGCAGATCCCCAGCACCGCCCCAAAAGACATCAAAAAGCTCACATCCCCAAGCCGCTCCGGTTGCTGCAACACCAGCAATGCCGCCAACAGCCCCACACCTGTCAGCATATCGTAAGTCCTTCCCACGAATATCCCCAACATCTGCAGCAGATACATTCCTATGGCACGGCTGGCGGATACACTCATGCCCACCATCATACCGTACAGAAGCAGTGTCATGGCACCTCCCGCTGCTGCCACTCTGACCGGAGCCCCCAGTCTCTTAAGCAGCCGGTAGCATCCCATCCCAAGCAAAGTAATATGCAGCCCTGAAATGCTTAAGATATGGGCGATCCCATTCCTCTGGTACAGCGCCTTTACCTCCGCATCCAGTTCTTCCTTCTCCCCCAGCAGTAATGTCTGCATAACGGAAGCCTCTTTCTCCGGGAATACCTTTGCCAGTCTGTCGTGTAATCTCCTTCGAAAGGCAAACAACTTTTCTCTCAAAAAGCTATAGTCCTCCTCCGCTGCCAGAACCTGTGCTTTCCGCACTCTGCCACCGATGCCCTTTCCCGCAGAATAGGCCCGCACGTCAAATTCCCCGTGATTGGTCGCAGCATCGAAGTGCGAAAAAACGCCTTCCAGAACAATATGCTGGCCCAGTCTCAGGCTCTGTACCTCCTGTGTGTTTGTCAACTCACATTGTAATTTTCCAGAATAGGAATATTTTAGATCGTTTTGAATAATAGAAATTGATTTCAGAATAATCGTTTCAGAAGTTCTTGTGTCTATCCGTCCCGTGATCCTCACCGGACTTCCGTCAGGCGGCAGTACGCCGGCATCCCCGGTGTCTGCCCCCGTCAGTATTCTTCCTATGGCGAGCACTATCACGAGACACAGACACGCCATAAAAAGCGGTCGTCTCATTAAGCTCCCTTCCGCAGGCAATCCCGCCTGCCCACAGTCAGGACTGTTCCGACAGTCCAACGCAAAAACAGTCCTGTCCCGCATAAATTCAAAATTTACTGTTCCAAAGTCGTTACATAATCCAGATTCCGTTCAAAAGTGGAATTGCTGAAGGTAGATGGCACTTCGCCGTTGACCAGGATCTGTACTTTATTGATATTATCCAGTTCCACCAGGGAATTCACGATGGAGTAAACTGCTACCTCCGTGGAAACATTGTTCACCACGGTCAGGAAGCTGGAATCCAGATTCACATAGCAGATGCCATCTTTGGTCAGGATATTGATGATCTTGGTCTCCGGATTGATCACCGGGTACAGACCCTCAATCTGTCCGCTGGGTCCCGCGATCAGTTCCTCCACCACGAATCGCTCCAACGGAGTATTGGTGGAATAATGCTTTTCTCTGTAGGCCGCGATCAGCTTATCACCGTCTGCATTGGCAAAATACAGCTTTACCTTCACCAGTTCATAGGTGTTGATCTCGTTACCGTCATTATTGATGAACTGCTCGGCATTCATCCAGCCTACCAATTCCCCTGCATTGTCATATAACTGACTGCCTTCCACGGTAATCGTCACATATTTCACATTGGACAGCTGCGTCAGTGTCCTTACAACGGCCGCCCGCACCAGTACTTCTGTGGTGACCGAAAGTTCGGAATATGCCTTATCCACATTGATCACAAGTTTTCCGTCTTCCACTTCATAATCCAGAACCTGAAATCCCATGTCAAAAGGCGCCTTATATTCCAGCTTTTCCGGGGTGGTGGAGAGAAATGTCATGGTCTCTTCCAACTGTTCCTCCGGTGTCTTGGTGTTCAGATACTGGTCATGAACCTCAACCTTCGTCTCTGCGGTATTTACATAATACACCGATATCTTTTTGCCGGTCTCCGGCTCTCTCGTGCCACAGCCGGTCAGGACTGCCAGCAACATCAGAAGCATACCGGTCAAAACATATTTTTTAACTCTCTTCATAACTACACAATCTTTCTTACAACAGCTCCGTCTAAGAGGCGATATATGTCAGCGGGATCTTCACCAGGAAACAGGAGCCCTGCCCCTCGGTACTCGTCACCGTAAGGGATCCCTTGTGCATCAGGACGGCGCTCTTGGTGATCGCCAGTCCCAGTCCCGTTCCGCCGATCTCTCTGGAATGAGACTTGTCCACACGATAGAATCTCTCGCAGATATGTGCCAGAGCCTCCGCCGGGATACCGATTCCGGAATCACTGACTTCAAAGGTAAAATACTGATGATCCGCATCCAGTATCACCTTCACCCAGCCATGATCCTTATTGTATTTGATGGCATTCTCCACCAGATTCGTCATGATCAGGGTCATCTTGACTTCATCCACCTCTGCCACCACAGGACGGACGCTTTCAAATACCACTTCCACATCCTTCTTCCGGGCGATGGGCCGCAGTCTCTTTAAGATCAGTTCCGTCAGATCATTGATGTTCAACGATACAATATTCAGATCCTGTACCTTTTTATCCATTTTTACCAGTGCCAGCAGATCCGTAATGATCTGGTTCTCTCTGTCAATCTCGGAAGCAATGTCTTCCATGAATTCTCGATACAGCTCCGCCGGTACATTTTCCTGTGCTAGCAGGGAATCCGACAATACCTTGATGGATGTCATGGGTGTTTTCAACTCGTGGGACACATTTGCCACAAATTCCTGTCGGGAATCGTCCAATGCCTTCATCCGCTTCAACAACTGGTTGAACGCATCTACGATATGTACGGTCTCCACATAATCTGGCACAGAGATCGTCTCATCACTGAAGCCTTCCTTTACCGCATTGATGGCCTGTGTGACTCTGTTGAAAGGTCTCGTCAAAGCTCTGGACAGTATGATAGCCAGTGCCAGGATTGCCACCATCATGATCACTTCCAGAATGTACGCCTTACGATTCAGCACTTCCTTGGCATTTACGATACTGTCATTGGAAATGCTGGTCAGCATAACGCCCCGGATGGCATCCGGATTTCTTTTTCCGTTTTCGTCCGTAGTGTTTGCCGTGGTATCCATGATGGGAGTGGTCATTTCTATGTAACCGTGCTCCGGGTCATAATGAGAAATGTTTTCCCCCTGAAAACATTTGATGACCTCCTCGGAAATGATGGTCTTTCCTTCACTGATGCCGTAGGTATCTTTTTCCACCTTGAAATTCTTGTTGATGATCATAACGCGGCCTTCATACAGATTGGACAGCATCTCCAGTTCCGCATTGATGACTTCTCTGGAGTTGCCGGTGTCCTCTCTGACACCATGGCTGCTTAAATAATTGTTGCTGATCAGATGATTGGCCAGGATCATCAACTGGTTCTGTACCACTGTGGTCCGCTGTTCCACCGCCAGATCCTCGTAATTGCTCACGATACCGTGGCGCATGGCAATACAAGGCACCAGGCCGATCACCAGCGTCAGCAGGAATATCCTCGCCCGCAGACTTCGAAGCGCGATCATGCTCTCCAGATTTTCCCATATAGTTGCAAAACGTTCTTTATTCCATTTTTTCACAGTATAAAAACCTCAGTTCCGAACCTCTCCACGCCATTCACAAAACCGCACGATAAATCGTGCTCTCCGCTGCTTCGCAGCTACTTTTGTTCATTTGCGTGGCGGTGGCTCTATTCGAGCCACCTTCAAAGATAAGAGAAATTGATTCTTACATGCAAGCATAGCGAATCATTTCCTCTTATCTTTGAAGGTTCTCATAGTCTCACTTATTATTAAAGTAATACCCGACGCCCCATTTGGTATGCACGTATCTGGGCTCGCTGGGATTGGACTCGATCTTCTCACGCAGTCTCCGGATATGTACATCCACTGTACGCACATCACCGGGATAATCCGTACCCCATACCAGCTTCAACAAATTCTCCCTGCTGTATACCTTGTCGGGATTCAGCATCAGAAGTTCCAGCACTTCGAACTCCTTGGCCGTCAGTCCGATCTCCCTGCCCTGGATGTAGGCTCTTCTGCCGTCACGATCCAGCTTCATATCGCCGCTTTCCAGAATACCGGTGTTCTCTGTGGTTCCTTTTTTCGGCTCCATTCTGCGGAAGATAGCTTTGATCCGGGCTTTCACTTCCAGAATGTTAAAAGGCTTGGTTATGTAATCGTCCGCGCCGTATTCCAGTCCCAGGATCTTATCCATGTCATCACCCTTGGCGGTCAACATGATCACCGGTACATTGGAAAATTCGCGGATCTGCTGGCAGACCTCAAAGCCGGTCAGCTTCGGCAGCATGACGTCCAGTAATATGATGTCATATTCCTTGTTATGCGCCATCTGCAATGCTTCCTCACCGTCATAAGCACAATCCACTTCCATGTTGTCCTGTTCCAGACTGAAACGGATTCCCTTCACGATCAGCTTCTCATCATCCACTACCAGCACTTTCTTGCCTGCCATCTTTCCTTAACCTCTCTATCCCTTACTTTTCTCTTCACGGTCCCGGCATAAGCCCTCATTGTACCGTGATCTTATCACACAATTTGTCATACGCGTTCTGTTTGATCCCGGATACCTTCATAATGTCTTCCTTCGTCTGAAAGGCTCCGTTTTGCTCCCGGTAGCGCACAATATCTGCCGCCCGGGAAGCTCCGATCCCCGGCAGCGCACACAATTCCTCCGCAGATGCCGTGTTGATATTCACAAGTCCCTCCGCCGTCGCTTTTACCTCGGCTTCCAGAGTCTCCGCTTCCTCCAACGTTGGAAAATACAGCTTCTGACCATCCGTCACCGTTTCTGCCAGATTCACATAAAAAGGATCCGCCTCCGCTGTCATACCTCCGACCAGTCGCAGGGCTTCCTCCGCTCTGCTGCCCTCCGGCACTTCCACAACTCCTGGATCCCGCACTGCGCCGCAGACATAGACATATATCATCTGCGGTTCAGCCTTTGCCGGTTCCTGCACTGTCACGCTGCTACCTGCAGGCTCCGCTGCCTGTTCCACCGCTTCCAGTGAGGGAAATTCCGCCACATCTTCTCCGGATGGAATCAGCACAATGGCCTCATCCCTCCTCTGACAACCGGTCATGAACATCACCAGACTGAAAAACATTCCGATCAAACCTGCATATTTTGTTTTAAAAAACCTTATCGAAAACATCATAGTCCCCTTTCCATTTTCCTGATTCCTTCACAAAATTTCAGGGGATTGCCTCTCTATGCTGTTAACTTTCATTGTACTGGAATCGCACGGAATTTACAAGCCGTTTTCGCATTTGTGGTAACGATTCAGAACCCATTCGCAAAATTGCCGCTACGAGGATAGCTCTGGATCATTTCCACTTGAAAATCACAATACCCGCAATCGCCACGGCCATGCCGATGGCTTTCCGCCACTCCCAGGGCTGCTTCTCCACACCGAACCATCCGAACAGTTCGATAATATATGCTACAGCAAGCTGAGCGACCACAATAAGCATTACCGCTTTGGCCGGTCCCAGGGCATCCATACTGCGGATCACAGTGTAGGTGATAAAGGCTCCGATAGCCCCTCCCAAAAGCATATATCTGGGCTCCACCTGCGCTATCTTCAAGAATGAAGTCCGCTCCGTACACAGCCATGCCCCCAGACATACCAGCAATGCTGTAAACTGCACAAATGCACTGGCGGTCCAGATGCCGGTGGATTTCGTCACCTGGGTGTTGAACACTCCCTGGATGCTCATCAGCGCACCGGAAACTAAAGCAATCAAAAAACCGATCATAGGATTCTACCACCTTTTCTTTTTAGTAGTAGTCTATCCTGTGACCGGTTCGTTCATTCATATTTTATTGTAACGGTTTTAGTTCTCTGTACCACCTACCTGTCCGGCTATGGTCTCGTCCAGCTGCTGTACCAGAGTAGTCACGTCGTCACCGTTCCATACCTTGGAAAACAGTACTTCCAGCTGCATCCAGAAATTTCCCGTCTCTAGCATCTTCGGCAATGACACACTGTCCGCATACTCATCGGCAAAGATCATAAGCGCACCGTTGTCTGCATTCTCTGCCGCCTGAAGACTTGCCGGCATTTTGCCGGAGCGTTCATACAGGCCGTCCGCATATCCTTCTGCCAGATACGCTGCGAAGCAGTCCGCCAGTTCCTTGTGTTCCGAATAGCCGTTGATGACTGCCGCTCCCGTAACAGACAAAGATCTGCTCTGCAGTTCGGCGCTGACATCCGGCATACGGGCAATCCCGTAATTAAATGCAAGGCTGCCGTCCGCTTTTGCCTCTTCCAGCCGTTTGACCACATCCGTGGTTCCGATGGTGAACATGGTCTTGCCATCGATAAAGTCCTGGATCACAGAATCATAAGTCACCGTATCGGATTCAATAAAGAAGAACTGGTTCAGTGCCTTGTACACTTCCAGACATTGAATGGTCTCCGGATTGTTGATATCAATATCATTTCTGTCATCCCCGGGATCACCGCCTACGATCATGTAGTTGCCTACGATCCAGTAGTTGTAGAAAATATTGTTCACGTCCCATTTCATGACACCTTCCACACCTTCCGGTGCATCAAAGGTATCTGCAATATTCAGCAGATCATCCACTGTGGAGGGAAGTGCTTCCGCAAAATACTGCTCTGCCAGCGCATTTACCGCTGCCTCATCCGCTGTCACCTGTTCCGTGGTCTGGTCTTCCGGAAGAGAATCTTCCTCGATGATCTCTTCTCCTTCCCCTATGGGTTCATCATTCTCACTGCTTCCCGCCAGTTCCTTCTCCGCCTGCTGGGTTGCCCAGGTTCGAAGATAATCTTCATTATATACCAACGCACTGGTATCAAAATAAACCGGGTAACCGATCAGCTTCTGATCATAGGTTACCGCAGACAGAGCCGCCTGGGAAAAATGGTCTGTATTGCAGATTCCCACAGTGTCAGGCACTTTCGATGCCAGTCCTGCCAGATAAGCCTTTTCCAGAGAGTCGCTGCTCAACAGGTAGATATCCGGTATCTGATCGGAATGCAGGGTCTCCTGATTGATAGCTTCCAGATATTCACTGTCAGAAGTAAGTACGGGAATCACACGGACTCCACTGTTCTGCTCTCCGAAGGATACTGCTGCCGCATTGATATAACCGGACAATGCCTCATCGGAATACCAGCAATAGATTGTCTCCTTTCCTCGAAACAGCTGCAGTCCGCTTCCGCTCTCCTGTGTCTGACTCATCTCCTGCGTACTTCCGTAAACAGCTGCAGCAGCCATGGCAATCACAGCTGCTGTAGCGATAATTCTTTTTTTCAAAAACATAAATTCACCTAAACCTCTTATTCGATACAGGTGTCCAAAATAGCAATCATTTCGTCCACATTTTCCCGGGTAATCACGAGAGGCGGTACGAAGCGGATAATGTCCGCACCGGCATTGATCAGAATTAATCCCTTCTCCAATGCTCTGTTAATAATGTCTCCTACCGGATGGTCAAATACCAGTCCCTGCATCAGTCCCACACCACGGCGTTCTTTGATACAGTCATACTTGTCTGCCAGTTCGTTCAGACGCTGTTCCAGATAGGGAGCCACCTCTCTCACATGTTCTATTATATGGTCCTCTTCGAATAAATCAAGCACTTTTTCCACTGCTGCGCAGGCTAAGGGGTTTCCGCCGTAGGTGGTTCCGTGATCTCCCGCTGTCAGAGAATGCTGTGCTACTTTCTCCGTCATCATAAATGCACCTACCGGTACACCGCAGCCCAGTGCCTTGGCAGAAGTCATGATGTCCGGCTTCACGCCGAAACGCTGCCATGCATACATGTAACCGGTACGTCCCATGCCACACTGGATCTCATCCAGAATCAGCAGGATATCCCGCTCATCGCACAGATCACGAACCTGTTTTAAGAACTCTTCATTAGCGGGACGCAGTCCGCCCTCGCCCTGTACAGTCTCCATAATGATGGCACAGGTCTTGTCTGTCACCTGATCCAGCACACTCTGGAAATCATTCAGTTCTGCAAATTTGATATGTCCGATCATGGGCTGGAACGCCTCACGATACTTGGGGTTGCCCGTTACTGACAAAGCTCCCATGGTTCTGCCGTGGAAGGAGTGATTCATGGCAATGATCTCATGGTCGGTACATCCATCCTTCAGATACGCATATTTTCTGGCAGCCTTAATGGCACCTTCCACTGCTTCCGCACCGGAATTGGTGAAAAAGACACGATCCATGCCGGATACTTTTTTGATCTTACGAGCCGCCTCGATGGCAGGCACGTTGTAATAATAATTGGAGGTGTGGATCACCTTGTCGATCTGTGCTTTCAGCGCATCGTTGTATGCCTTGTTCTGATAGCCCAGGGCAAATACAGCGATTCCCGCTACGAAATCCAGATATTTTTTCCCATCGGTGTCATACAGATGTACGCCTTCGCCCTTATCCAGAACGATCTGATAACGGTTATAGGTATGCAGCAGGTCTTTTTCCGCCTCTGCAATATATTCTTTCATGGTGTCACTCATTTTTCCTCTCCATTCCGCAGACGTTCTTTTCGTCAAGGAAACGCAAACCAAATTTCTAATTTGGTTTTGCGATAATGGCTACTTTGTGACGCCTGCGGCACAAATAGCCGGGTGCGGAATAAGCTGCCAGGCTTATTCTGCACACTTTTTTCACTCCTCATCGGATACGATTGCGGTTCCAATACCCTGATTGGTGAAGATCTCCAGCAACAGGCAGTGTGCCAGACGTCCATCCAGAATATGCACACGGTTTACACCGTTGCGGATCGCAGAAGTACAGTTGTTCAGCTTCGGCAGCATACCACCGCCGATGTAACCATCGTGGATCAGTCCCTCTGCCTCGGAAGCTGTCAGTCTGGAAATAAATGTGGACTTGTCATTGATGTCCTTGTACAATCCCTCGATATCCGTCAGAAATGCCAGTTTCTCCGCATGTACTGCTTTTGCGATAGCGCAGGCCGCATCATCCGCATTGATATTGTAGGTGTGATAATCCCTGTCCAGTCCAATGGGAGCGATGATGGGCAGGTAATCCTTCTCCAGCATGTCAAAGAGAATATCCGGATTCACGCCGGTGATCTCACCCACATAACCGATGTCCTGACCGTTGGAATATTTTTTCTCTACCTGAAGCAGGCCGCCGTCTTTACCGCTGACACCTACTGCTTTCACGCCCAGCTCTTCCACCATGGTCACAAGGCTCTTATTTACCTTGTTCAGTACCATTTCCGCGATCTCCATCGTCTCCTCATCGGTGACACGCAGACCGTTGACGAACTTTGCCTCTTTTCCGACCTTGCCGACCCAACGGCTGATCTCCTTACCGCCGCCGTGAACGATGATGGGCTTGAAACCTACCAGTTTCAACAGCGTTACGTCCTTGATGACGTTTTTCTGCAGTTCCTCCTTGCTCATGGCGCTGCCGCCGTATTTTACCACGATGATCTTACGGTTGAATTTCTGTATGTAAGGAAGCGCCTCGATCAGCACCTCTGCTTTTTTCATTACCTGTTCCATATCTTTTTCCATTTTTATCCTCATTTCCGCAGATACCGTGATCCGCCTGTCATTTATCTTTCCGGTCGTTCTTTTTTAAGAACGATAGTCCGCATTGATCTTCACATAATCATAGCTTAAATCACAGCCCCATGCGGTAGCTTCTGCCTCACCCATATGCATATCCACCAGTGCGGTGACTTCCGGATCGGAGAGGATCTTCGTGGCCTCTTCCTCGCTGTAATCACATGCCACACCATTACCGAAGATATGAATCTTGCCGCTCTTGCTCTCAAAATACAGATCCACATTTTCCGGGTCGAATTTGGCTCCGGAATAACCCAGTGCACAGAGGATACGTCCCCAGTTGGCATCATGTCCGAAGATAGCTGCCTTGGTCAGAGAAGAACAGATCACGGATTTTGCCAGAGTTCTGGCATCTTCCTTGCTGACTGCGTTTATTACTTTGGTCTCGAACAGTGCTGTGGCGCCTTCGCCATCTCCTGCCATTTTCTTTGCCAGGAATGTGGTGATCTCATGCAGTGCCTTGCAGAAGTTGTCGTAATCCTCGCCCTCTACGGTAATCTCCTCGTTGCCAGCCATGCCGTTGGCCAGCACCAGCAGTGTATCATTGGTGGAAGTATCTCCATCCACGGAGATCATGTTGAAGGAATCCACTACATCTGCGCTGACGCACTTCTGCAGCATCTCCTTGGAAATTTTCACATCTGTGGTTACAAAACCTAACATCGTGCACATATTCGGATGGATCATACCGGAACCCTTGCACATACCGCCCAGAGTCACAGTCTTGCCACCGATCTGTGTCTCGATGGCGATCTCCTTGGAAATGGTATCGGTGGTCATGATGGCATGGGCTGCATCGGAGCCAGCCTCCAGAGTATCTGCCTTGGCTGCCACCAGTTTCTCGATGCCGGCGGTGATCTTGTCTACGGGAATCTGCATACCGATGACACCGGTGGATGCAACCAGTACGGCATCGGTGGGCACGCCCAACAGTTCTCCGGCACATTTCGCTTCTGCTTCACAGCAGTCCAGTCCCTGTTTGCCGGTGCAGGCATTGGCGATTCCCGAATTGACTACCACTGCCTGTGCAAATGCAGAATGTTCCACGATCTGCTTATCCC
>ERZ1026882.1029-NODE-1029-length-12593-cov-45.307465_pt1 | contig 12593 bp, 10 predicted proteins | sample MGYA00380171_ERZ1026882 | MGnify/ENA primary metagenome ERZ1026882 (study PRJEB33269, sample SAMEA4719807) | human gut metagenome | biome: human-associated habitat; feature: organic feature; material: feces | place: Cameroon | collected 2013-10 ...
GAATGAATTTCTTTGAAATTCATAATAAACACTTCGTTCCTTTCTCCTTTTCCCCCCACCAAATTTTCAATTTGTCGGGGACCTCGAATGGAATTCCGTTTTATGGTACGGCACGGTTTAGCCGCTTTATCGACAGTCTAAGACCGCTGAAAAATCAGCGGTCGATAATACATATCTTTTTACGATTAAGCCTTTGCCTCTTCGCCCTTGTCTTCTTTCTTTTCTTTCATAAGAACAAATTTTTCCATAGGGAAAAGAACTACCATTTGAACAAAGCCGGCTGCCATTGATGCAAGAAGACGTGCAACCGATTCATTAGTAATTATATTCAAGAACCAGTTAGAACCTTCAATCTTTAATAATGCACCTACGATTGCGCCCTGCATCCATGTTGAGAAGAGGATGAGTGCAAGAAGTAATACAATGTAGATAACAAAGTTGTACCATGGTGCATCAGATTTAAATGTTGTCTTTTTATTCTGATAGAAGCCGTAGATGTTAGCAACGAGGTTTGAAAGAAGGAATGGAAGCACATAACCCCAAGTAACAACGCCGTCAATAACATACTTTGTTGCTTCCTTTGAACCTGTTGTGAACATTGTCGGTGTGAAAATGCCTCTTAAAAATTCAGGAAGCAAAGTGTGAATTTGGTCACATACGAGCGGTAACAATGCGGCAAGTGCAAGCTGAATGATTGTTACAAGACCTGAAACAACGAGAAACTTAACAAGCTGCCACAAGGTTTTCATAAATGAACCCTTTTCCTCAGCTGCATTATCAATGCCGCCAAGGCTGAATTTTTTCTTTTCTTCTGCCATAATTTTACTCCTTTAATATGTAAAAAATTAATAAGTCCTTAACATTATAGCAACAATTTAACATTATTGCAATATGTTTTTTAAGAAAAAAGTAATCCAAGCATTGCCGAACCTGCGATTGCGTGAATAATCGCAATTACTGCCCAAACAATGAGCGCCGCAATGCCCACAACAATTGCAAGAAGAAGTATTACAATAAGAATTAGAATTAACAATACGAGCGGGCCTTTTTTGCTCTTTTTAACAGGGTCATTAAATTCTTTCTTTTCAAATACCTCTTTAGGAGCAGGGTTTTCGTCATCATAAAGCGGATAAAGAGGAAGCGTCGCCTCGGCGTCGCAGTATCCAGGATTCCAAAGAAGCGGCTCAACAAGACCTCTGACGCTTGTTGCACCCTTAAGGAATTTGCCTATGTTCAAATGAATTGTATTAAGGAATGAATCAATTACGTTTAACAGGCCGCAGGTAATTTTGTATTCTCTTGTTTCGGGACCGTAAGGCGAGTCGCCGCAATAAAGATTTTGAATAAGTTCAAGAATGAAATCGACAACCTTATTGTCTGCAATATCTGCAATGTCAGCCTTTTTAAGTCCGCTTTCCTTTTTGCAAAGTCGCCAAATCTTTTTGTATGTAAGCTTGTTGAGCAATTTGCCGATAGGCTTAATGAGCCAAGCAAGCTTCTTTACCTTTTCACCGGGAATTGAGAATGCGTCCGTCATTTCGGCAAGTCTGTCAATATCGTAGCCCATTGCCCAAACGATTTCGCCAATCATTCCAAAGAAAAATCCCTTCATATATTCGTCAAAAGGCTTGCCGTTAGTGTCAAGACCCGGCACGTCCTTAATCATAATCGTATCAACGTCAATCTTCTTGTTTTTAGGGTCGATTGTAACGTTTCTCATAGTAGGAGGGCAGCCTATCATTGCACCGCAGGCAATATCGTAAAATGTGTTGCCTTTGTCTGTTACAACGTAGCTGATATCGTGAATATGGGTGTGGCCGGTAAGCATACACGAAAGACCTGCATCTGCAAAAATTTCTCTCGTGGTTTCGTGATTTCTTTGCATATCGCCTTTACCGATAATCGCATAAAAAGGTGACGGTGCAATCATGGGGTGGTGAGTCATTGCGACAACAAATTGGTCGTTTTTCTTAGCGTCCTCAAGCTGCTCCATAATCCATTTCATACAATCGTCGGAGAAGCCGGAACCACTTTCGCCCTCAGGCTTATAATTTGTATCGTCGTTAAGTGCAAAAAGACGATAACCCGGTGCAAGCTGAACAACGTAACTCATTGACTCAGGGTGAGTTGAAATAGCTTCGTTAGGGCCGAATTCGTAGTACATATCCCACAAATCGTGCCTGTTTTCTACTGCCGGAACTTCAATTTTTTTGTCGCCGTCATATCCGTCGGCAACACCTCCGTCCCTAAAATCGTGAGTAGCCGTGATAACATAAACTCTTTTGCCTCTTTTTTTAAGGTCTCTGAGCATTTCGATAAATTCCTTATGAGATTCAATCTCTCCGTCACGTGTGGTATCGCCTGCAAGAACAACGATATCTGTCGACTTGTCCTCGCAAAGCATATCAAAACCCGCTTTGATTACGAGGTCGCTGTCTTTGATTACTTTTTGCGACTTTGACTCGGCTTTATCGTAAGCCTTGCCTTCGGTGCCGCCTTTTCTTGAATAATAATGAGTGTCGGTTATAAATTGAATTTTAAGCGGCTCATTATTACTTCCCCATATTTTGTTAGCCATTTTTTACTCCTGCTCTTCTTTAATTTCAAGTACACCGCCTTTTACATTTTTGTCAAATGTAAATTCGAGTGAACCTTTGTTTCTTTCGTTAAAATCAATCTTTTGCCCGTCAAGGTAAGCAACATATTTCACCTTGTCCGAAAGGGTGATTATCATAGTATATTTATCGCAATTGCCGAAATATTTAAATTTAATATTTGCGCTGTTGTCGGTAGTTTTTTGATAATCTGTCCAAACATCAAAGCCTGTGGTGACGGTTTGAGGTTTGAAGTAAGCATTCGCCCAAATGCAAATAGGAGCGGAAAGACCGCCGAAATTGTGGAACCAGCCGCCACGTTTTGTTGCAATGCCGAAGCACTCATAAGTGTTATATGTAAAGTCTGTTTCATCTTTCCACATATCCAAAGCAAGCTTGGCAATGTCATAAGCAAAATCGGCTTCGCCGTTATCAAGCATTGTTTTCCAAATAAACCACTGATGGCTCATCCAGACGTTGCCGTTCCAATAACCGTCATCAAAGTAATAGGAAGCGCTCATATCAACTGCGGATATTCCTGCCGCAGACCACATTTCATTAGGATTTTTAATGTGGTCAAGAAGCTTTTTCTTGCGATCACCCTCAACTGCACCTGCAACGATAGGATAAACACCGTCCATACCCTTGTTGAAGTTTTCGCCGTCGGCAGTTCTCATAATGCCCGTAACATTTCCGTTTTCGTCATATTCCGTATAGCCGAAATAGCCGCTTTCTTCATCCCAAGCAAGGTCATTGAGCGCCTTTGTTGAATATTCGATATCTTCATCATAAATCTTGATATCGTCATATCTTCCGAGAGAGTCGGCAACCATTTTCATAATCTTGCCGGCACGGATAATTTGCGCTGTTGAAAGACAAGGACAGGTATATTTCTGCGATTTTCTTGCCATCATTTCAACTTGAGCCGGATAGTCGTCCATTCCGCAGTGGGAATACCAATAATCATAAGTCGTAAGAAGTCCGTTATTGAATTTTGCAACGGTTGACGCATGATTTCTGCCACGTAAAAATTCGTAATAAAGCTTAGCTTTATCATATAAAAATGCAAGGCTTTCCTTATCGTTTGTACGCTTTAAAAGTTCAAGATATTCAACAAATTGGGTAGGAACAAGTGAACCGTGAAGTAAAAAGCAAAAGTCTTTGTTTGTGTCGTCACATAAATACATATCAAGCGCATATTGGCAAAGCTTAGGCGAAAATTCCAAAAGCCCCATTCCGATAAAACCGCTGTCCCATGTGTAAAAGCTGTCCCATCTTTTGCCCGGTGTGTGATGAATAACATTCTCACCGTGGCGATAAACAGGATATACCACGTTTGTTAAAAGTGTTGATTTAAGAATTTCTGTTGAGAGTGTATATTTTTCGCCTGCTTTGTTAAAGCTTGCAGGTTTTGAACCTTTCTTCGCATTTTGATAAATAGCCTCGTATTCTTCACTACTCAACTGTTTCGGTTCGCTCTGAGAAAGCATAACATATTCAACGTGAGAGGTGTTCGGCTCAATAAAAATTGATTTAATAAGCGAATTGTGGAAAAATCCGTCGTCGCTGTGCTTTCTTTGGAAAGAGGCGGAGAAGGTTTCTCTAAGTTCGTCATAAGTGTGGTCGCCGTTTGAAAGCCTGTTAATAAGCGCATCTTCAAGACAGCCTGAATCAAGCTTTCTTTCACGTGTGTTTTTATTATTTGTTAAGATGTAAAACGGCTTGTCGACAGTGTCATAAGTAAGCTTTGTGATATGACCGTTTTCAAGTACCTTTGTTTCAATTTGAGGCATATAAGGCTGCGCTTTTGTTTTGCACGTGATATTTTCCTTTTCGCTTTCGTCAACGACGCATAAAAAGTCAAACTCGATTCCTGCCTTGCCGTGGCTTTCAAGTGTAAACTCAGACATATAAGGAATATATGCAATGTTGAGTTCATCGCTGTGTGCAAATACGACTGTTTTTCCGTTCATATCAAATTCTGCGTCGCCGTCTGTAACGGTTTTATATCTGACTGCGATAATAGGATTTTTAATATCGTTGTCATCAAATTTATATGATACTTTGTCGCCGCTTTCAAATCCGAAAGGCTTAAGATTTAAGAAGTGAACGTGATAATTCTCGCATCTGTCGCCAAGTCCCTTGCCGAGGTAAAACTCCTTGTCTGCAAACATACCCTTAAACATTCCGTCCGGATTTTCTTCGTCCCAAGGTCTTGCAACAGCATAAGAATAGTCAACGTAATCATTGGCTGTTTTAAGAATTGCACCGCTCGGCACGCTTACCTCGCAATAGGTCGGGTGAGGAAATTCAAGAGAAGCAAATATATTTAAAATACAGTTTTGCGAAAGAGAGGTGTTATTGAAAATTTCACATCTCATAAGGTATGCATCATCGTCAGCCTTTGAAAATGAAATATCGGCATAAACTTCGTCTTTCCACATAAGCTCGTATCTGTATGAATAAAAAGTGTAATCGTTTTTGCAGTTCCATAAGTGATAATTTGACGGAACTGTAACGTTGGGTACGGGTGTTGAGCTGTTCCAAAGGGTAGGGTGGACGGAAAAATCATACCTTGCGCCCTTGTCGGCAAGCTCATTTATTATTTTTGATATGCCCATATATTTCTTGGAGTACGGACCCCATACGGGCATTTTGATTTTGTTATCTGTCATTGAAAACTCCTTTCTCAATATAGAAATAATCCGCATTTTATTATCAACCATTTAACAAACTTTGTCAATAGAAACAACAAATTTAATAAACTATTCTGATAAATCAGTTGACAAAAAGACATATTCAATGTATTATTTATTCGTTATTGATACTTATTATTTATTAAGCGGAGGAGAACTTAATGAACACAGAGATTGATTTGCAAAAAATTATGAAGCTTGTGCTGAAAAAGTGGAAACTGGTTGCAATATTTTGCTTAATCGGTGCGCTTTTAATCGGCATTTATTCAGCTAATTTTGCAACTAAAACATATTCTTCAAGCGTTAAATTTTTTGTTTATGCAGTTGAAACCCAGCAGGAGCTTTCGGACTCTACTCTTGCAAGAAATGCGGCAAGTAACACAAGCAAGATGAACTATGCCATGCAAATGATGGAAACCTATACCGAAATGCTCAATACAAGTGAGTTTGCAAAAAGAGTGGCAAACGACCTTAATAAAAAATACAACTCAAATTACACATATAAGGATATCAGCAAATGTATTTCGATTGAAACAAAAGAGGATACTGCCATTATGACAATGACGGTTACCACTGACGATAAGGCGACTGCTTTCCAAATTGCACGCCAGCTTGAAATTACTGTTCCTAAGGTTATGAAAAATAAAAACAACGGACTTTTAAATGCTTCTGTTGAAGATGCCGCAATTGAGGCAAGTACACCTAACGGAATGGGAACTGTTAAAAAATCAATTCTCGGCTTTATCGCCGGCGGTGTTATTGCAGTTGCATACATTATATTCCGTGACCTTCTTGACGTAAGAGTTAAAACGAGCGAAGAACTTACCGTAAGGTATAATATTCCGGTACTCGGTACTATACCCGAATTTGAAATTGACGGTAAAAAAGCAAAAAAGAAAAACGATAAGGAGGAGAATGAATAATGGCTAAGGATAAAAAGAAAAAGTTTGCGTCGCAACAGCGTGTTCTTGTTGATAACGCTAACATTTCAAGTGATTTGAAGTTCAGAATAGAAGAGGCTTATAAATCAATTCGTGCCAATATTATGTTTTCAGTCGTTAAAAAAGGCTGTAAAATAATCGTTGTTTCCTCCTCTCTTCCTAATGAGGGCAAAACTACCACCACCGTAAATCTTGCCGCTTCTATTTCTCAGGCAGACCAAAGGGTTCTCCTTATTGACGGCGATTTGCGCAAACCGAAAATTCACCAGTATTTTTCAGTTTCGAGTGCGCCGGGTTTGACTGACTATTTAAGTGATGTTGCTTCCGCAAGGCATAAAATGGATATTTTCGGTATAATTCATCCGACAAAATATGAAAATCTTTCAGTCATTGCATCGGGTACTATCCCTCCGAATCCGGCAGAGCTTTTAGGCTCCGATTTTATGAGGGATTTCTTAAACAGCATCAGTAAAGATTTTGATTATATTATTATAGATACCCCTCCGCTTAACGTAGTTTCCGATGCATTGCCGCTTATCCGTGAATCAGACGGTATTGTTCTTGTTGTCAGAGACAATCAAACTACTCATCCGGAACTTCAAAAGGCGCTTTCGTCTCTAGAATTTATTGATGCAAAGATTTTGGGATTTGTTGTTAATTTTGTTGAATCTAAGGCAGGAAAGAGTAACGGCACTTCTTATGATTCTTATAATTACGGCGGCTTTGGTCCTCGCAGAAACTACGGATATTACGGCTACGGCGAATATCACGGCGGCGGTTATGAATACGGCCGTTACGACCCAAGATACTAAAGTTAAGGTGTGATAAAATGATTGACAAGCTTGTTGAGGTACACAGCCATATTTTGCCGGGGATTGACGATGGTTCGCCTGATGTTGATACCAGTTTAAAAATGATTGGTATGCTTAAAAAACAGGGCGCAAGTGCAATTGTTTTAACTCCGCATTATTATTCTGACTCTATAAGCTATGAGGATTTTGTTAAAAGAAGAGATGACTCGTTTGAACTTTTAAAAGCTTCTCTTCCTCCCGACAGCCCAAAGCTTATACCTGCGGCAGAGGTTTATATTACAAAATATCTTTTGCGCAATTCAAATCTTGACGAAATTAAGATTGGCAATACCGATTATGCGCTTATTGAACATCCTTTTTCCTGCGATTTTTCACGGGATATATATGAACGTTTGCTCAATTTGAATTACGATTACGGCATTATACCTATTTTGGCACATATTGAGCGTTATTCCGCTTTTATGGAAAATTTTGACCTTCTTGACGAATATATAGATATGGGCTGTATTGTTCAGGTTAATGTAAGCTCGTTTGTTGACTCGCCGAGGCATTTGAGGAAAAAGCTTTTTAAGCTTCTTCAAACAGGCAGGATTCATCTTATCGGCTCGGATTGTCATAATCTTTCATCTCGCAAGCCTGATTTTGAATCGGGTGCTAAGGAAATAATCAAGAAATGTTCAATAGATACTTTGGAAAAACTTGAAAATAATGCAAGTATTCTTTTGAAATAATTTAGATTTGAGCGAATTTCAGGCTTTTGTTTGGAATTCGCTTATTCTTTATGTAAAATTATTAAAAAGGACTTTATTATTGTATTAATTTATGATATTATATACTTTGGTGATTTAGGTGAAGCTGTCTAAAAATGATGATATTAAATTGAATATTGACAGTCTGACTTCTGAAGGAAGCGGTATCGGTCGCTTTGACGGCTTTGCTGTTTTTGTAAGGGGTGTTGTCCCCGGTGATGAGGTTGTAGCTCATATTATTAAATGCTCAAAAAATTACGCAATAGGCGTAGTTAAGGATATAGTTAAGCCGTCAAAATTCAGAATTGAAAGCGATTGCCCCGTGTCGTCAAAATGCGGCGGCTGTTCGTTTAGAAATGTTAGTTATGATGAAGAACTGAGATATAAAAAAGGCAGAGTTCAAGACGCACTTGAACGTATAGGCAAGCTTGATATTGAGGTTGAGGAAATAATCGGTGCGGATAAATGCTCTCATTATCGCAATAAGGCGCAGTATCCTGTTTCAATTTGCGACGGTGAGCTTTTTGCCGGTTTTTATGCTTATAAGAGCCACAGAATTATTTGCAATGATGATTGCGCATTGCAACCAAAGGAATTTAAAGCAGGGCTTGAAGCCTTTAGAATTTGGGCGGAAAAAGCAAATGTTACCTCTTATGATGAAAATACGGGCAAAGGGCTTTTGCGTCATATTTATTTCAGAAAGGGCTTTGCTACAGGCGAGATAATGGCTTGCGCCGTTATCAACGGTACGTCAATTCCTGAAAGAGATCTTCTTGTTTCTCTTTTGAGGGAAAAGCTTCAAGGGGTTAAAAGCGTTGTAATTAATATTAATCGTGAAAAATCAAATGTGATTTTAGGTAAAGAAAGCAAAACCGTTTGGGGCGATGATTATATCAGGGATAAGCTTTTGGGAAAAACGTTTGTTATTTCTCCCAATTCTTTTTATCAGGTTAATCATGACCAGTGCGAAAGGCTTTACTCTAAGGCAATGGAGTATGCAAACCTAAATAAAAACGAAACTTTGCTTGACCTTTATTGCGGTGTCGGCACAATCGGCTTGACTATGGCAGGCAATGTTAAAAGGCTTATCGGAGTTGAGATTACTCCGCAGGCTATTGAAAATGCAAAAATAAATGCAAAACTTAACAATATCGACAATGCCGAATTTATTTGCGCAGACGCACCTACTGCGGCAAAAAAACTTGAAAAAGAGGGAATAAAAGCTGACGTTATAATTCTTGACCCGCCAAGAAAAGGCTGCGATGCGTCACTTTTTGATACCGTGTGCCAAATGAGCCCCGAAAGAATTGTTTATGTTTCTTGCAACAGTTCAACGCTTGCAAGGGATTTGAAAATTCTTGATGAAAAGGGATATAAAACCAAAAGAGTGTGCGCTGTTGATATGTTCCCACGTACACCGCATGTTGAAGCAGTTGCTCTGATAGAAAAGATAAATAATTAATTTACATATATTTATTAAAGGTGATATTTATGAAACTAAAAAACGGAATTGTTACAAATTCAATTGACGGCGAGAGTTTTGCCATTGCTACGGGTGAGGCTACTAAGGAGTTTAACGGTCTTATCAAAAACAATCCTACTGCTGCTTTTATTTTTGAGCTTCTCAAAACTGAGCAGACGCCGGACAGTATTGTTAAAGCTATGACTGATAAATACGAGGTTGATGAAGCTACTGCAAGGGCAGACGTTAATGAACTTTTAAACCTTTTAAAATCAAAAAATATTATTGAGGAATAATTATGAAATACACTTGCATTGAAAGTGAATATCTTGTGGCACTTCTAAAATGCGCACTAAAAAATGAGGATGTGCCGGATGTTCCTGTGGGACTTAATTGGGAAAAGCTTGTTAAACTTTCTAACGAGCAGCAGGTTTATTCTACAATTGCGCCTGTTATCAACAAAATCAATATACCTGTTGAGCAGGCTCAGGAGCTTACTTTTTATACGCAAAATGAGCTTGTGCGTATGATTGCGATGAAAAACGAGCTTGAGCAGATTGAAAAAGAGCTTGAAGCGTTAAAAATCGATTATATGCTTTTAAAGGGAAGCGTTATAAAGCTTTGCTATCCTAAACAAAAAATGAGGCAGATGAGTGATGTTGATATCCTTTATCATGAAAAGGATAGAGAACGCCTTGTTTCAATGATGAAAAAAAGAGGCTTTTTGCTTGAAACGTCTGAGGCTAATACGGATGATTTCTTTAAGCCGCCTTATTATACCTTTGAATGGCACAGAACAATATTTGACGAAAGGGACGAATTTCATCCTGATTTTGACCTTTGGAAGAGAGCAAAGCAAGATAAAGAGAAACCATCAAAATATAATATTGACGAAAGCGATTTGTTTATCTATTCAATTTGCCACGCTTATGACCATTATTGCCAAAGCGGATTTGGAATAAGATTTATTTGCGATATCTATTTGCTTTTAAATAAACTTGAAAATCTCGATATGGCTTATGTTAATTCAACGCTTGAAGATTTTGGCATTAAACAATTCGGCGAGGATACAATCAATCTTGCAATGGCGATTTTTGAGGAGAAGGAAATAAGCGAAAGCGAGCAAAGCCTTTTGGATTTCATCCTTTCGGGCGGCGTTTACGGCAAAAGGGCAGCCTTTGGCGAGGTTATTGAGGAAAAGTATGGCGGCTCAAAAATCAAGTATATTTTTAAAAGGCTTTTTCCGCCGAAAAGACAGATTATGAAAACGTATCGGGTGTGCGAACGTCATCCCGTTTTATTGCCGCTTTTCTATATAGTAAGAATTTTTCAAAAATATAAATTTAAACGTAAAAAGATAAATAAAGAATTATCGGATTTAAAAAATATTAAGTAATATTCGGAGGATTAAAACTCTTGTCAGTTAGTAAGGACCATATTAGAAATTTTTCAATAATCGCCCATATCGATCATGGTAAATCGACTCTGGCAGACAGGCTTTTGGAGCTTACAAGCTCTGTTGCCAAGCGTGATATGCAAGAACAGATACTTGACGATATGGACCTTGAACGTGAGCGTGGTATCACTATTAAGGCACATGCCGTTAAGCTTGATTATACGGCTAAAAACGGTGAGGTTTATGAATTTAACCTTATTGATACACCGGGTCATGTCGATTTTAACTATGAGGTTTCACGTTCTCTTGCGGCTTGTGAGGGCGCAATCTTAATAGTTGATGCATCTCAGGGTGTGGAGGCGCAGACTCTTGCAAACACTTATCTTGCACTTGATCATGACCTTGATATTTTGCCTGTGATTAATAAAATCGACCTTCCTGCCGCAGACCCTGAAAGGGTGGCTCATGAGGTTGAGGATGTTATCGGTATTCCTTGTATGGACGCACCGAGAGTCAGCGCAAAAACAGGTCAAAATGTTGAAGAAGTGCTTGAATATATAGTTAATGAAATTAAGCCTCCGCAGGGTGATGACAATAAACCGCTTAAAGCGCTTATTTTCGACTCTGTTTATGATTCTTATCGTGGTGTTATTGTTTATGTTAGAATTATGGACGGTAAGATTAAAGCGGGCGACACTATGCGTATGATGGCAACGGGTGCTGAATTTACCGTTGTTGAGGTTGGTTATATGCGTGCAACTTCGCTTGAAAAGGCAGACGAGCTTTGCGCAGGCGAGGTTGGATATATTACCGCTTCTATTAAAACAGTAGGAGATGCAAGAGTCGGCGATACAGTTACCCTTGCAACCAATCCTGCACCTGAGGCGCTTCCGGGATATCGTAAGGTTAATCCTATGGTATTCTGCGGCGTTTATCCTGCCGACGGTGCTGATTATGAAAATTTGCGTGACGCACTTGAAAAATTGCAATTAAACGACGCTTCTCTTTCCTATGAGCCTGAAACGTCGGGCGCTCTCGGTTTTGGCTTTAGATGCGGCTTTTTAGGCCTTTTACATCTTGAGATTATTCAGGAAAGGCTTGAAAGGGAATATAATCTTGACCTTATCACCACTGTTCCGAGTGTTGTATATAAAATTTATATGACTGACGGTACTATGGTTGAGATTGACAATCCTACCAATTATCCCGATCCTGCTTATATTGATTACTGCGAAGAGCCGTTTGCAAACGCATATATTTATGTTCCGAGTGATTATGTAGGCACGGTTATGGATATGTGCCAGGACAGACGTGGCATTTTTAAAGATATGAAATATATCACAACAGACCGTGTTGATATTCATTATGAAATGCCGCTTAATGAAATTATTTATGATTTCTTTGATGACCTTAAGTCGAGAACGAGGGGTTATGCTTCGTTTGACTATGAACTTACCGATTATAGAAAGAGTGATTTGTGCAAGGTTGACGTTCTTTTGAACGGCGATATTATTGATGCACTTTCGTTTATTATCCATAGGGAAAAGGCGTATGCACGTGCACGTCGAATTGCCGAACAGCTTAAAAAGCATATTCCACGCCACTTGTTTGAAATTCCTATTCAGGTTGCAATCGGCGGTAAGGTTATTGCGAGAGAAACTGTAAAAGCACTGCGCAAAGATGTACTTGCCAAGTGCTATGGCGGTGACGTTACCCGTAAGAAAAAGCTTCTTGAAAAGCAAAAAGAGGGTAAAAAGCGTATGCGCCAGTTCGGTCAGGTTGAAGTTCCGCAGGAGGCTTTCCTTGCAGTGCTTAAGCTTTCAAGCGATGAGGATAATTAAAAAATAATAATTATAGAAAAAGGGCTTGAACATTACGTTCAAGCCCATTTAGACTGTCGATAAAGTGGCTAAACCGTGCCGTGCTATAAAACGAAATTCCAT
>ERZ1026882.1044-NODE-1044-length-12522-cov-6.322852_pt1 | contig 12522 bp, 10 predicted proteins | sample MGYA00380171_ERZ1026882 | MGnify/ENA primary metagenome ERZ1026882 (study PRJEB33269, sample SAMEA4719807) | human gut metagenome | biome: human-associated habitat; feature: organic feature; material: feces | place: Cameroon | collected 2013-10 ...
CCGTTTGCACATTTGCCCGAATCGGGGGCTTTTCTGCGCAAGGTTTGCACAGCCTACCTTCCTTTGCATAAAAAGAAGAGACTTTAAGCGAACAAGGCTCTCGTTAACTCTCTGCGTTCGTCTGCATCCATCAGCCGGATGGCTTCAAGGATCTCCTTGCCGGAGATTTTTGTTGCCGTCGGCTTTTCATTTTGCCGGGGCTGAGGTGCTGCCCCGGAACAGCTGCCCGCAGTTGCTGTACTTCTCCGGGGCGTTCTGCTCGTCCTGTTTGAGCTTTTCAAGCCATGCTTGAAGTTCCTCTTTCATCGGCTGTAAGCCGAGAATTTCGCCCTCACGGAGCGAAAGGATCATGCTCATGTGTACCGCCAGATGCAGGGCAGGGTTCTCGATGGTCTGCAAGGCTGCCAGCATGGTTTTCTCGTCCCAGATGGTGCGCTCCTCAATGTTGACCTTGGGGGCATCACGGGGCAGGGGAATCTTGTGGATCAAGTCCCACTCCACCGCATAGGAGAATGCGGTCTTGAGCAGCGTGTGGACTTCGTGGATAGAGGTGCTGGACAACAGCCGCTTCTTCTGCTTCTCGGAAAGCTTCTGCTTTACACCGTGCACATACTGCCCGCAGGGGGTCTTGGCAAGGGTGGCATAGAACGTCTCGATGTCGTAGGTGCGCAGCTCCTGCACCTTCCGCTTCCCGATATTCAATTGTTGAGATAAATTATCATAAAATTCAATCCGTGTCATTGCGAACTTGTCGGGGCGAGGCCCCTCCATCTTGCTGTGCAAGACCGTTCTGTCGCTTAAAAGTCCCACTGGGGCTTTCATTGCTCCGCTCCGCTGCGCAAACGCGAACTTTTGAAAACGCTACTTTCGGCAGCTTGTAAGAAAAAGCGACGGAAACTTTGGCAAAAAGAGAGAGGGCTGGACGATGCCAGCCCTCTTGACATACGCAAAAGCATAAAAAACCGTATAACAGCTGTACAGCCGACATACGGTTCAAAAAGATTGCTTTATTTCTTGATTTTAATAAGCTTTGCGTTCAGACTCTCGATAAAGCCGTCCGGCATGGTGGAGATCATGCCTGCCATGGCCTCGGGGGTCATCTTCTGCATCATGGCCCACATACCCTCGCCGGGCTTGATGTCAAAGTTGGTGGCCAGCTTGACCGCCTTGGCTTGACGTATATCTTTATTACCCATGACCTGACCTCCATTGCCTATCTTTGCGATGATGTGCTGTTTTTGTATCAGGGCCGGGTGACCGAGCATCTGCCGGTAGAGCGCATCAGTGAAACAAAGGATGAGTATGCCCGTAAGCTGCTGGAATCCATTGTCATTTTTGATACGGAGGAATCGGCATGACATTGTGCGGATTTGAAATCGCTCCCGGCGAAAAGCGGCAGGTGAAATTGCCTGTCCCCGGCGGTGAACCGCTGGAAGCATGGCTGCTCTGCGGAACACACCCCGGAAAAACGCTGGTGGTCACAGCCGGTGTACATGGCTGCGAATATGTCGGGATTCTGGCTCTGAAAAAATTGATAGAAACATTGGACTGCGCTGCGCTCTGCGGCCAGGTTATTATGCTGCCGCTGGTCAATCCCAAAGGTTTTTTTGCGGGGGTAAAACAGCTGAATCCGGCAGATGGCAAGAACCTGAACCGGGAATTTCCCGGCGAGGAAGATGGAACGGAAACACAGCGGATGGCATGGGTGATCGAAAAACTCCTTTACCCGGAGGCGGATTTTCTTCTGGACCTTCATGGTGGAGACTGGAATGAAGAACTGGCCCCGTTGGTATTCTTTCCCTGCGGAGCCGGGCAAACAGTGAAGCAGGAGACCCGCAGGGCGGCACAAGCTCTTTCTGTTTCCATGCGGGTCTGTTCAACAGCCCGAAATGGATTGTACAGCTGGGCAGCACAAAAAGGGACCCCTGCTTTGCTGTTGGAGCGAGGCGGGAATGGCCGCTGGACTCCCGAAGAGGTGGATGCGGATTGCGAGGATGTACTCCGTCTGATGAACCATCTTAAAATTATAAAAGAAGATTTCAATGCGATCCATCAGACAGAAATCGCAAAAGCCGTCTACGAAGAAGCTCCGGCAGATGGATACTGGTTTCCGGAAGTCTGTGCGGGGCAGGAAGTATTAAAGGATGCACTGCTGGGCAGATGGAAAAGCTCCGATGGGACGCAGAGCTGCGAGGTCCGTGCAAGATTTGCAGGGCGGGTCTTGTACGAGACTGCCGCGCTGGGAGTCCGTAGAAATGACCCACTCATTGCGTATGGGACAGCATGATTTTCAAAAACAGGGCTCTGTCAAGCAGGAACCGACAAGTTTACAGGGGCGAATTTTGTGGTCATATCCGGGCAGCCTACGGCTGTTCTCTGGGCGGTTCCTTCGTGGGGCTGCTGGCGGCACGGCAGAACATCCACATGGACTACGGTAGCTGGCTAATTTTGGTGATAGGTTCAAAATGAAAAGCGCAGGTCATCTTCCAACTGGAGAGAACCTGCGCCTTTTGGAATATGTCCCAGACAGGAGTCGAACCTGCGGCCTTCCCCTTAGGAGGGGGACGCTCTATCCAACTGAGCTACTGAGACACATTACAGATATGATACCGCAAACAGCGCACAAAATCAAGTTGAACCGGAAAGAAAAAAGGTGTATCCTATAAAGAGAGGCTCCTGCGCCGGGAAACTTTGCGCAGGGGCGGCAGAACGACTCGCCCCTCTGGCTGCTGGCCGGGGGAGCCCCGGGAGGTTGCAATGGGAAAAAACAAAACCAAAAAGCGGACACGCCGGCCCAACAAGGGCTGGCTGGCGGGCAGCAGTGCGACGCAGACCATCTGCATCAGCTTTCTGCTGGTCATCGCGGTGGGGACGCTGCTGCTCACCCTGCCCATTTCCAGCAGGACGGGACGGCTGGGCGTCATCGACGCCATGTTTACCGCCACCAGTGCCACCTGCGTGACGGGCCTCGTCGTGCGGGATACATGGAGCCAGTTTTCGCTATTCGGACAGGTGGTCATCCTGATGCTCATTCAGGTGGGCGGCCTCGGCCTCGTCACCCTCACCAGCTTCTTCGCGCTGGCGGCCCGGCGGCGGATGGGCTTCCGCGACCTGCGGCTGCTGGGCGAGAGCGTTTCGGCAGACGGCCTGTCCAAGGCCACTGAGGTGCTGAAGATCGTCATCAAGCTGGCCGCGGCTTTCGAGGCTGTGGGCATCGTGCTGCTGCTCTTCGCATTCGTGCCGCAGTTCGGCGCAGAAGGTGTGTGGGTCAGCGTGTTCACGGCCATCTCGGCTTTCTGCAACGCAGGCTTTGACCTCTTCGGACGGTTTGGCGCCTACTCCTCGCTGGTGCCGTACGTCAACAACTACTATGTGCAGGCTGTCATCATGTTCATGATCATGGCCGGCGGTCTGGGCTTCATGGTCTGGGTGGAGCTGGCAGAGTACCGCAAAAAGCGGCGGCTCTCCCTCCACGCGAAAGTCGTGCTGCAGTTCTCGGTCATCTTCTGGGTGGGCGGTGCGGTGCTGCTGGCCCTGCTCGAGTGGTCCAACCCCAAGACGATGGGCGGCCTGTCCGTCCCGGGTAAGATCATGGCGGCGCTGTTCCAGTCGGTGTCCACCCGTACTGCGGGTATGAACACCATCGACCTCGCGGCCTGCAGTCCCATCAGCAAGCTGTTGATGAGCGTGCTGCAGTTCATCGGTGCGGCCCCCGGTTCAACGGGCGGCGGCGTCAAGGTGACGACCTTCGCAGTGCTCATCCTGACTATCCGCAGCGTGGCACAGGGCCGCGATGACTGCGTCATCGGCGGCCACCACATCGAGTCCAAGACGGTCTACCGCGCTCTGACCATCATCGTTATCGGCGCGGTGGCGGCGTTCGGCTCTGCCGTCGTGGTGTACTACAACACCGCAGAGACGGTGTCGGTCATCGACTGCATCTTCGAGTCCTGCTCGGCGTTCGGCACGGTGGGCCTGTCGGTGGGTGTTACGGGGCAGCTGAACACCGGCGCAAAGCTGCTGTATATGGCCTGTATGTTCATGGGCCGTGTCGGCCCGGTGTCGCTGGCGATCAGCCTGACGGCAAAGCCCGACGACAACAAGCGCAAAGTCCTCCCGGTGGGTCACATCAACGTAGGTTAAAAAGAAGCGGACGCTCTGACTGTCATAAAACAGCAGGGCGTCCTTTTTATCGATTATAAGCTGTCCAGTTCTGTCTGGAGCTTTGCAAGAGAGTCCCGAATCGGCAGATGCTGGGGGCAGACGGCCTCACACTTGCCGCAGTGGACGCAGTGAATGGCCTTTTCGGCATCCGGGAAGCGGGCTGTCCATTGCTGGCGGATGGCGTCCTTATTGCCGAACATCCCCAGCTTATTCCAGATGCTGAAATTGTCCGGAATGTCCACGCCCATGGGGCAGGGCATACAGTAGCGGCAGCCGGTGCAGCCGATTTTGATGTGGCTGCGCAGGACGTCGGCAGTCTGCCGGATGGCGGCGTTCTCGGTGTCGGTCATGGGGCGGAAATCTCCGAAGGTGGCGAGGTTGTCGTCCAGCTGGTCTTCTGCGCTCATGCCGGAGAGGACGACCTTCACATTTTTGTGGCTGGCCACCCAGCGCAGCGCCCACGAGGCCGCACTGGCGTCGGCGTCCAGTGCGTTCAGCGGCGCGGCAGCGTCCGGCGGCAGCTGTGCCAGCGTACCGCCCTTGATGGGCTCCATGATGATGAGGGGAACATTCAGTTCCTCGGTCAGGGCATAGCCCCGGTCGCCTGCGATCTCCTCGGCACGGTCATCGGTGTCGAGGTAGTTGTACTGCAGCTGGCAGAAGTCCCACGGCTGGTCCCGCAGGATGTGCTCGAAGCCCGCCGCGTTGTCGTGGCAGGAGAAGCCAAAATTCCGGATGCGCCCGGCGGCTTTCTGCTCCCAGAGCCAGTCTACGATGCCCATCTCTTTGGCCGCATCGTAGCGGGCCTTGTGCAGGGAATGCAGCAGATAGAAGTCGATGTAGTCCACGCCCAGCCGCTCGAACTGCTTCTCGAAGATGTCTTTGGCCTCGTCGAGGGTCTTGCAGCTCCACAGAGGCAGCTTGGTGGCGAGGTAGAAGCTCTCCCGAGGCCACTTGGCAATGACCCGGCCCACGAAAGGTTCGCTCTCACCGCCGTGGTAGGGAAAAGCGGTGTCAAAGTAGTTGACGCCCGCCTCCCGGGCAGTGTTTAGCAGCTTTTCGGCCCGCACTTCGTCGATGCGGCCATCCGGCAGGGTGGGAAAGCGCATACACCCGTAGCCCAGCAGCGAGGTGGAGATGTCCCGCCCGCTGCCGTCTTTTTTCGTCCAATCACGATACTCCATAGCCATTTCTCCGGCGGGGGTCCGCCCGCCGCTCCTTTGCTTTCAGTATAGCAGGAGAAATTGCGATAGACAAGACGAACACCCCGGCCTGCAGGCAGCCGGGGTGTTGTATTCGCGCGGGAAATATGATATTCTATAGATGCTGCGGATGCAGCAAGGTACTGTCTGCAATGTAGGTGGTCACGCCCTTCCGGCCCTGCGCCGGGGAGGTGAACTTTTTGCTATCCCCTGACGCATGGTGCGAAAGGGGGAATGTTCTATGACGTTTGAACAGGTCGTATTGTTGCTCTCGCTTCTTGGCGGAGCAATCTACATCACGTTTCAGATTAGCTGGACCATTTTCAACAGCAAAAAGAAATGACCGCCACGCCCTAGCAAGCTGCGGTCATTCTTTTTGACATAATGCTGGAAGGACGCTGACCATTCGCGGACAGTGCCTTTCTTATTTATAGTATAGAGCTTTTGCAAGCCATTGTCAAGCAAAACGAGGGATAAGATGGATTCTCTGAAAATCGGAAATATCACCCTGCCCCACCGGGCAGTTTTTGGCCCGATGGCGGGCTTTACGGACGCGCCCTGCCGCCGGCTGATGGCCCAGCACGGCGCAGGATTTACGGTCAGCGAGATGGTGTCCAGCCGGGCGCTGGTCTACCACGACCACAAAACGGTCAGCCTGCTCAAGGCAGAACCCAACGGCGCGCCCTACGGCGTGCAGATCTTCGGCGAGGTGCCGGAAATCATGGGCGAGGCCGCAGCGGCCATTGAAGAATACGAGTTCGACTTTCTGGACATCAACATGGGCTGTCCGGCCCCGAAGATCGTCTCGGGCGGCGCAGGCAGCAAGCTGATGCTGGACCCCGACCTCTGCGGCCGCATCGTCGAGCAGGTCAAGGCCCACACCACCCGCCCGGTAACGGTCAAGATGCGGAAAGGCTGGGACGCTGACCACATCACGGCAGTGGAGTGCGCCAAAGCCTGCGAGCAGGCAGGCGCGGAGCTCATCGCCGTCCACGCCCGCACCCGGGAGCAGATGTACACCCCGGGCATCGACCCGGACATCATCGCCAAGGTCAAGGCGGCGGTGAAGGTGCCTGTGCTGGGCAACGGCGACATCCACACGGCGGAAGATGCCGTGGAGATGATGCAGCGCACCGGCTGCGACGGCGTCATGATCGCCCGTGCCGCGCTGGGCGACCCGTGGCTGTTCGAGCGGGTGAACGCCGCCATCGAGGGCCTGCCGGCTCCCAAGGAACCGAATCTGCAGGCCCGGATGAACGCCCTCCGCCGTCAGGTGGAAGAGATGGTGGAGCAGAAGGGCGAATACACCGCCATGCCCCAGGCCCGCGCCCAGACCATGCACTATATGAAGGGCCTCAAGGGCGCTGCCGCCCTCCGCCGCTACTGCTGCACCCTGTCCCGTCTGGAAGACCTGGACGAGCTTATTGCGGCAGTGTTCGAAGAGCAGCGCAAGGCCGGGCTGGATCCGGACGACGTGCGGGAAGTCCCTTTCCCGTGATCATTCGCTGCGGGTCAGTTCGTCGAGGTTCTGGGTGAAGCAGGGGAGGCAGTGCGCCATGAACCAGTCGGCTTCGGGGCAGTGCATCCCTTCCAGTGCCTCCCGCTGCTGACGAAGTGCGGCGTCAAATTCGTGGTTGCCGCTGCGCTGCTCCTCCATGCACTTGACGAGGGCCGAGAGCCGGTCGGCAGCTTTCAGGAGCCGCTTTTCCTCGGCGGTCAGCAGGCTGCCGGTGATGAAGGGACTGACTTCTTCGGCCAGCTCCGGCGGCAGCAGACGGGTCATGGAGTCCACACTCTCGGCCTCCAGCGCCTTGTAGGCGTCCCGCAGGCCGGGGCTGCTGTATTTAACCGGCGTGGGCATATCGCCGGTGATGATCTCGGGTGCATCGTGATAGAGCGCCGCCACCGCCACCGTCTTGGGGCGGCAGGGCGTTCCGGTATACCGCCGTGCGATAAGGCAGAGGATATGGGCCATCAGGGCAGTGTCGCAGGTGTGCTCGCTGAGGGATTCCGGGCGGGTGGAGTGCATCAGGTTCCACCGGGTGATGTACTTCATCCGCGCCAGAAGGGCGCTGAACGGGTATAGCTTCATGTCAGCCTCCTTGAAGTGTCTTTGAGAGGGTTATACCCGCCCGGCGGGCAAATGTCAAGCAAAACACAAAAATTCTTTTTTTCCACACAGCCGCGTGCTATACTGGAACGCGAGAACGATGCGGGCGATGGGCCTGTGCCGCCCCTCCGGGCGGGGAAAGAGGATAGACAATGGACGATTCAAAAAATCAGACCGGAAATGCCCGGCTGCTCAATATGCCGGGGCGTCGGGACCAGATGCTCCGCACCATGCTGCTCTGTGCGCTGACGGCGGCGATATTCTTCCTGCCGTTCTATATCATCGACGGTGGATTTTTCCACTACGCGGGCGATTTCAACAGCCAGCAGATCAGCTTCTACCGCTACATGAACGGCTTCATCAAGGGGGCAGGCTACCCGGACGGCATGGCCGGCGCGGCCCGTAATACCTTCTCTTGGGCCACCGACCTGGGCAGCGGCGCGATGAACGCCTACTCGTTCTACCTGTACGGTTCGCCGTTCTTCTGGCTGTCCCTCATCTTCCCCCAGAACTGGCTGCCCTACCTCATGGTGCCGCTGCTGGTGCTGAAATTTGCCGTGGCGGGCGGCGGTGCTTACCGCTACCTCTGCCGCTATGTCCGCCGCACCGATCACGCGGTGCTGGGCGCCTGCCTGTATGCTTTCTCGGGTTTCAGCATCTACAATGTCTTCTTCAACCATTTTATCGACGTGGTGGCTCTCTTCCCGTGGATGCTCTGGGCGCTGGACGAAACGCTCTACGAGCAGGAAGAGCACTACGGCCTCTTCGCGTTCTGGGTGGGCGTCAACCTGCTCAACAACTACTTCTTCTTCATCGGTCAGGTCCTCTTCCTCGTCATCTATTTCATCTGCAAGCTGACGACGAAAGATTTCCCGATGAATGTCCGACTCTTCGTCCGGCTGGCGTTTGAGAGCCTGCTGGGCGCGGCTCTGGGCTTCGTCCTGCTCTGGCCGGCGGTACTCAGCATTTTGCAGAACCCCCGCACCATCGACCTGTCGTCGGGCTGGGGCTTTCTGACCTACTCGAAGGTGCAGCAGTATCTGGCCATCCTGCTGAGCTGGATCTTACCGCCCGATTCGCCCTACATCACCTCCATCTGGTCGGAGGGCATCATCAAGTGGACAAGCATGTCGGCCTATCTGCCCCTGTGCAGTCTGGCCGGCGCGATGGCCTACTGGCGGGCGCGGAAGGGCGACAGCAAAAAGCGCATCGTCGCCACCTGCGCCATCTTTGCGCTGGTGCCGGTGCTCAACAGTGCCTTCTACGCCCTCAATTCCAGCTACTACGCCCGGTGGTACTACATGCCGGTGCTCATCCTCTGCGCCATGACGGCCAGTGCGCTGGAAAGCCCCGACATCTCCGCCGACGAGCTGGACGCCCCGGTCCGGGGCATCGGCTGGCTGATGATCGCGACGCTGGCCTTTGCGCTGGTGCCGGTGCAGGACAGTGATACCAAAGAATGGTCGCTGGGTGTGCTGCAGAACCCCGGCCAGTATGTCGCCGTCCTGAGCTTCGGTATCGGAGGCCTTATCCTGTACCACCTGCTCTGCCGCCGCTGGCGGGGGAGCAGGGCCTTTGCCCGTCGGATGACGGCAGTGGTGCTGGCCTTTGCCTGCGCGTTCAGCATGGTACACATCGGCATCGGCAAGTTCGGCCAGTGGCACACCGACAGCGACCTTGTGGAGCAGTACACCTCTGCCATCAAGCTCAAGGATGACCTGCCCGAGGGCGACTGGCGCGTGGATACCTACGAGACCCACGACAACCTCGGCCTCTGGCTCGACAAGAGCAGCCTGCAATACTTCGGCAGCACGGCCGCGCCCAGCATCCTCAGCTTCTACCCGGCACTGGGCGTCAAGCGGGATGTCCGCAGTGAGCCGGACATCTCCAACTACGCCCTGCGGGGTCTGCTGAGCGTGAAATACCTCATCACCACGCCCGAAAAGCAGGAGGATTTTCTTGCCGCTGCGGACGACGGATGGAGCTACTACGACACCAAAGACGGCTTCATGCTCTACGAGAACGAGAACTACGTTCCCCTGGGCTTCACCTACGACTACTATATTACGGAGGAGTCCTACGAGACGACCATTAAAAATACCCGTGCGAACCTCCTGATGCGGGCGCTGGTGCTCAGCGAAGAGGACGCCGAAATCTACGGCAAGTACCTCAAGAAGCTGCCTGACGCAAAGCTGGACGACCTGTGGTACGACACCTACGTCTCTGACTGCGCCGACCGCCGCGCCTCGGCCTGCAGCACCTTCCAGATGACCAACTCCGGCTTCCATGCAGAGATCACGCTGAAGAAGGACAACCTTGTTTTCTTCTCCGTACCGTACGATGATGGATTCACGGCCTACGTCAACGGCAAAGAAGCGGATATTGTCCGGGTGGACGAGGGGCTGATGGCCGTTCTGGCTCCGGCGGGGGAGAACACCATCGACTTCGTCTATCAGGCCGACGGTTATTCCCTGGCCGGCAAAGTCTCGCTGGCAGCGCTGGCGGTATTCGTCCTATACGCCGGGTATTTTGTCTGGAAGAAAAAGAAACGCTGTTGAATCGTGGTTTGTCAATGCGCATTCTTCCATAAAATGCAGAGCGCTTTTTGTGAAAAGAGCGAATAGCCCTTCCGCCCAAAACGTGATAAAATGGACACGTTGTGCTGCCAGAGCAGCCGGAAAGGAAGCGCGAAAGCTATGGAACAAAGCTATTTGATGCCGGGACAGGAACGATGGGAATCATTCCGGGATGCAAATGGAGTGCCGAAAGTTCGCTATTCTTACTGCTCGCTGAAAGGGCGGCTGTTCCACTGCGTGAGCCGCAGCCGGGAAGAGGCCGAGCGCCTGTGCGAGGACTGGCTGGTAGGTCAGGACCGCTGCTACCGTAACTGAAGATTCAATTTGACAGGACTGCCGTGCAGAAAGATGATGCACGGCAGTCTTTTTGTGCGTCAGGAACGGACGGGCCGGAAAAATCAGTTGATTCCAACTTGAAAAGACGGTATAATAAACTATCATGGGAAACGAGACTCTGCCAACAGCAGAGCGTGAAAAAACGGAAAAAGGGGGGAGCGGATGGACGCACGATTCGAGCGCTATATTGAAAATCTCAGGGCGGTCCGCACCCTCTCCCAGCCTAAATTCTCCCCGGATACGAAAGCGAAGGAGCTGCTGGAGACCATCCAGTCCAACGCCATCAAGTGCTTCGGCTACATGAAGGAGAACAACGCCATCCTCAATGAGCTGGTATTCCAGCGCGCGCCTGCGGAGCTGACGAGTGCCGAAATTGCCAGCCTGCAGGAATTTGCCGATAAGATGTTCGACTACGCCAGCAGCGAGGACTGCGGCATCGCCTACAAGGTCTACAGCCTTTTGCTGGAAAACGCCCGCATCCGGGGCGATAAACCCGCCATCGTCCGCTATCTGTATGGAAAAGCGGTTTCGCTCCACTACCTCAATGTCCGGGGCCACGACTATGCCATCAACCCTTACGGGACGCAGGTACGCGGCCTTTTTCGGGAGGGCGCAGGCTATATTGCGGAGTATGAGTCCTTCGATAAGACAACAAAAGGCTACATCATGCGCTGTCTGGGCAACAGTCGGATGGCCATGCCGCGCAGTACGCCGGAAGAATGCGCCGAATACATGAAGGTGTTCGACAAGGCGATGGGCATCATCACCGACCCTTACTACCACCAGCTCGACCCGGACCTTCCGTGGGGCAAATTCGAGTATGCGATGCATATGGACCGGGAGACGCTGCTGAGCTATCTGCGCCACTACAACGACCCGGTGGTCGCCGCCAAGGTGATGGAGTCGGCGGAAGCCATCTACCGCGACCGGGTGCTCTATAAGGGCGAGGAGGCACGGCTGCTGAACTGGCGTGTCAGCTATTTTTATAAGGCGGCCTGCTTCCATGCCGGACGGTGTACGGCCCGCGAGGTGGTGGAAGAGCTGTTGGACATCATCCACCACACCGACATCCGGGACTACAGCGACACTGGCATCAACAAGAACCTCACGGCGGTGTCTTATCTGGTAGCTTACGAGGTCAAGATGCCGCCTGCCGACCGGAGGGAGATGGCATGCCGCACAGAAGAAGTGATGGACCGCAGTTTGCAGTATCTGAACAATGTACCCCAGAACCGGTACTCCCGTGTGGTCAGCCGTGCCGTGCGCGAGCTGGTGGAGATGCAGGCCGAGGCCGGAACAGCCCGCCGCAGCCTGCTGAATTATATCCTCGTGGCCCACAAGCCGACCTATGTCCACTCCATGATGGTGGCCGGACTGACCCGCATGTTCGTCAAGCAGATGCTCAAAAAGTCGCCCGAACTGTTCGTGGGCGTCATGGGCTGCAAGACGGTGGAGGAAGTCCGCCGCGATCGCATTGAAATCTGCGAGCTGGCCTATGAGTGCGGCCTTTACCACGATGTCGGCAAGAGCTATGTGTTCATGTACATCGGCAACAACTACCGCCGCCTGCTGGACGAGGAATTTACCTGCATCCAGTGGCACACGGTGTTCGGCTACGAGCTGCTGTGCAATGTGGGCGGAAGGGAAGATTTGGCCCCGGCGGCGCTCTACCACCATACCTTCTACAACGGACACGGCGGCTACCCGAAAAATTATCCGCCCTGCCCGGCGGGCATCAAGCCCATCGTGGACGCTCTGACCGTGGCCGACTCACTGGACGCGGCCACTGATAATATCGGCCGCTGCTACACGATGGCAAAGCCGGTGGATACGCTGCTGGGCGAATTCCACGCCCAGAGAGGCACCCGCTATGCGCCCGAGGTGGTGGCGCTGCTGGACGATGAAGATTTCTGCCGTGATTTGAAGGAAACGCTGGACGAGACGCGCAAGAGCGTCTATCTCGAGGTCTACCACGTCAAGCGGTAAAAGGGGGCGCTGAGGGTGAAAACAGAGAAAACGCCCCTTTTCCGGGGCATCGGCGAGACGGCGCTGTCCGAGATGTTCACCTGCGGCGGTGCGCGCTGCAAGACCTACGCGAAGGGCGAAGTCCTTCTGCGGGCGGGCTGCGTCACCC
>ERZ1026882.1045-NODE-1045-length-12516-cov-5.851296_pt1 | contig 12516 bp, 12 predicted proteins | sample MGYA00380171_ERZ1026882 | MGnify/ENA primary metagenome ERZ1026882 (study PRJEB33269, sample SAMEA4719807) | human gut metagenome | biome: human-associated habitat; feature: organic feature; material: feces | place: Cameroon | collected 2013-10 ...
AAGGAGTCGTCGGCAGCGTCAGATGTGTATAAGAGACAGATATCATGTAATGCAAAATTATAAAAAACATAAAAAACTACTTGACAGGAAAATACAAAATGATATATATTAATAATGTAAATTATTCAAGGAAAATTAAAGCACATTAAAAAGTGAATAGAAAAGTAAAAAAGCAAAGTCTGTTTGCAAAAAAGCAGTTATTCCAATGTGCGCAAAGAAAACAGAATAATTTGCAAGAAAGTAAAGCAAATAACAATAGGAGAAAAACGAAAGACATAAGAAGGAGGAAAACAAGAAAATGCAAAATAGAAACAAAGGTATAACACTAATTGCGCTAATAATAACGATTATAATTCTTCTAATATTAGTAGGAGTAAGTATAAACCTAGCAATAAAAGGAGATTTATTCGGAAGTGCTGAGAAAGCAGTATCAGGAACAAATGATAAAACTGCTCAAGAACAAACAAGAGTAGATGAATTAATGGGAGAATTAGGAAGAGTTGAGGAACAGCAAAGGCAGGATAATCTTCCAGGAACAAGAGTAACAGAAAACACAAAATATGTAAGTAATGGAAAAACAGCATGGATACCAAAGGGATTTACAGTATCTGGAATAAAGTCTGAACAAAGTATAAATAAAGGACTAGTAATTTATGATATACCAGAAGGAATAACACCAGACTGGACAAATCCAGATAGTGTAAAAACAAAATATAACCAATTTGTATGGATACCAGTAGAAGTAAAATCAACAGATACTGAAAACAGTATAGCAAACTTCTATAGGTCAAAATGGACTGCAAATGCATCAACAGGAGGAGAAAGAACAAAAGGACTAAGTACAGATTATACAGAACCATATTCATATGATACAACAAATAACTATGACCAAACAAATGGCATAGCAGACCAAATAACAGAATTAACAAAAAGTATATATAAATATGGAGGCTTCTATATAGGAAGATATGAAGCAGGAAGTAAAACAGAAAGAACAAGTAGTTCATCTCAAACAGCAGAATTTGTAGTGCAACAAGATAAATACCCATATAACCATGTAAAATGGGGAAAAAGTATGTCAGATGTAAGTGAGGGAGCAGTATACTTGTGCAATAATTTATATTCATCAACAAACACAAATTATGGAGCAACAAGTATGCTATGTACAGGAGCTAGTTGGGATAGTATGCTAGACTTCATAAAAGATTCAAGCCATAGCGTAACAGATAGTACAACTTGGGGAAATTATAGTAATTCAGAAACTTACACAATAAATAGGGGAAAATATGCAGTGTATAATACTTCAACCTATAAACTTGAAAATTTTCAAGATGTAGTTAATGAATACTCAAAAGAAAAAAGTACCAGTATTTTATTAACAACAGGAGCAGCAGAAACAAGGAATGTTGCCCAAAATATATATGATGTAGCAGGAAACGTATATGAATGGACAACAGAGTCTCTTTCTTCAAGCGTTCGAGTTAGCAGGGGTCGGCGAGTACAACGACCTTGTTTCTAACGTTCCAGCGAGTTACCGCTTCAACAGCACTTCGACCTTCGGCCTCAGCTACATAGGGTTTCGCCCAGTACTTTATGTAAAGCTGTAAGCTTGCAGGCGATACATTAATTAAATATCTCAAAGTAGTTTTAGGGAAGCTACTTTGAAGCTAAGTAACCTTAGCGAATTTTATACGCTAAGTGAAGGCAAATTTTTTCTTGGGCGAAGTGAGAGCTAAGATATAACTGTGTAAATTCAAAAAAATTGAATATGCACAGTTTTTTCTTGTGCATGGAAAGGAACAAAAAATTAATTTAATTGATTTTCAAAAAAGAAAATTTATTAACATGTGCATGATTTAACCTAAAAATTATTGCTAATTATGGACAATTATGTTATAATATGTAAAAATAGCAAATGAAAAAGAGAGGGTGCCAAGCAAATGGTATTGTTAGGAATAATATACATATTAATAATATTAGCATTTATTTTAGCCATGTTTGCATATGTGCAAATTAAAATAGCAGGCATGAAAGTTAAAGACTTTTACAGTTTTATACAAGCGAACCAAATGCTAGATAAGCTATATAGATTTTCAAAGAAATACGAAAAGTTAAGTAGTCAAGACCAGTTAATATTTTTAATGGAAGCTGAAAAAGTTTTTAGTGCTTTTGATAAAGTTCCAGATATCCTTTGGGAAGAAGAATATCAAAAATATATGGACGTATTAGATAAATATAAAGATATAAAAGTAGTTCGTTGGGAACAAAGTTAAAATTAGTAAACAATGTGGTTTACTAATTTTTTCTTATGTGATAAAATGTATAGGAAAATGGAGGAAAACAATGGCGTGGACTAAAAATCAAGAACAAGCAATATACCAAAAAGGCGATAATATACTAGTTGCAGCAGCTGCAGGTAGTGGCAAAACTGCAGTACTAGTTGAAAGAATAATAAATAAAATTACAAATGAAAACATAGATGTAGATAAATTGTTAGTTGTAACATTTACAAATGCAGCAGCAACAGAAATGAGAGAGCGTGTTTTAGATGCAATTTATAAAAAGCTGGAAAGCGATCCAAATAACTTGAGGCTACAAAAACAAATAGTATTGTTAAATAAATCTCATATATCTACGATACATGCATTTTGCTTAGAGGTTATTAGAAACAACTTCTACAAAACAAACATATCACCAAACTTTAGATTAGCAAATACTCCAGAAATAGAACTTCTAAAAATGGAAGTTATAGAAGATGTATTTGATGAACTATATGAGAGCAAAGATGCGGACATTATCAATTTGGTAAATACTTATGGCTCATCATATAGAGATGATGATAAATTAAAAGAACTAATATTAAAAATATATAAATTTATTCAAAGCATTCCATACCCAGAAGAATGGCTAGAGGAGCAAACAGAAAAGTTTAACTTGAATTTAGAACAAGATTTCTCAGAAACTCAATGGGGAAAGATAATAATAGAAAATGCTAAAGATGAGATAGAAGGCTATATTAATACATTAAGAAACATAAGTAAAAAACTAAAAAGAGATGATGAACTTGAAAAGTGGTATTTATGCATATTAGATGATATTAATAAACTTGAAAAAATAAAAAACTTACAAAAGTGGGACGAAATATATAACTACTTAATCGAATTATCATTTGATACATGGCCATCAAAAAGAAACTTTGTATCTGAACTAAAAGATAAAGCAAAAAGTATAAGAGACAAAATCAAAGATGCAGTTGTAGGTGGCAAACCTAGTAGCCTAAGAAAAAGAGTGTTTATTTATAATTCACAAAAGGCAAACGAAGATATTTATGCAATGTACCCAATTTTGAAGGCAATAAAAGACATAACCATAAAATTTAGCACGGCATATAGAGAAGCAAAACTTGAGAAGAACATCATAGACTTTAACGACATTGAACATCTAGCACTAGAAATACTAGTAAAAAAAGATGAAAATGGAAACTATGTACCAACAGAAGTAGCAAAACACTACCAAGATATTTTTGAAGAAATTGCAATAGATGAATACCAAGATAGCAATGATATTCAAGAAGAGATTTTAAAACAAGTTTCAAAAGGAAATAACATTTTCATGGTTGGAGATGTTAAGCAAAGTATATATAAATTTAGACAAGCAAAGCCAGAACTTTTCCTAGAAAAATATAATACCTATAAAGACAACAAAATACAATTATTTGCAAACTTTAGAAGTAGAAAAAACGTTCTAGACCTAAGTAATGTGATTTTTGAAAACATTATGAGTAAAGACTTTGGAAGCATAGAATATAACGAAAACGAATTTTTAAATGTTGGTCAAGAGTATTTAGAAACTGATAAGAAAATTCTAGATGGAGCAGAGCTTCATATTATTGATGAAGCAGAAACCATTGAAAGTGAAAACGAAGAAGATGATGAAGAAGTATTAGAAAAGGCAGAAATAGAAGCTAGATTAGTTGCCAAAAGAATAAAAGAATTAATAAACAGTAATTATTGTGTATTTGATAAAAAGCGAGGATATAGAAGCCTTGAATTCAAAGACATTGTAATTCTTCTTAGAAAAACAACAGGAATAGCACCAATATATGAAAAAGAGCTAACAGACCTAGGTTACCCAGTATTTAGCGATATTGGTACAAACTATTTTGAAACAATAGAAATACAAACAATAATGAATTTACTTAAAATAATAAGCAACCCAGATAACGATATAGCACTAGTTTCTGTATTAAGAAGTCCAATAGGAAAATTTACAGATAATGAGCTAATAGAAATACGAATAGAATGCCCAAAAGAAAGCTTTTATAATGCAATGCTTGTAAACGAAAAACATAAAGAAAAAATAAATGATTTTTTCGAATTAATAGAAGACTTTAGATCTAAAGAAGAATATTTGAAATTAGATGAACTAATATGGTACATATACGAGAAAACTGGGTATTACAATTATGTAAGTTTAATGACAAATGGTAACATTAAAACAGCAAACTTAAAAATGCTATTTGAAAAAGCCAAAGACTACGAACAGGGAAGCTTTAAAGGACTATATAATTTTATAAACTTTATTGATAGAGTTACAAAGCATAATAGTGATATGGGTGCACCAAAGCTAATTGGGGAAAATGAAGATGTTATAAGAATTATGAGCATACACAAAAGCAAGGGACTAGAATTTCCAATAGTATTCCTTTGTGGAACAGGTAGTCAATTTAACATGATGGACTTAAATGCAAACATATTAATGCATTCAGAACTAGGTTTTGGACCGAAATATATAAATTATGAAAGAAAAATAGCATACAATACTCTTGCCAAAGAAGCGGTAAGACATATAATGAAAAAAGAACTTAAAGAAGAAGAAATGAGGCTTTTGTATGTTGCATTAACTAGAGCAAGAGAAAAGCTAATAATTACAGGGGTTGATAAAAACCTAAAAAAATCAATAGAAGATAAACAAGAAATGCTAGAAAGTTCTGATAATGTAATAACAAAAGGAATAGCAGAAAAGGCAAAGACATACTTAGATTGGCTAGAAACAGTATTTTTAAGTGATGATAGAATGAAGTCACTTGTGCAATTATTTGAACATGCAAAAAATGAAAATAGTGGAACCAAAGATGAAGAAACTAAAACAGAAGAATTAGTAATCGAGGATAGACCAATAAATGAAAAATTAAATGAAATACTAACATGGGAATACCCTCAAGCCGAACTTACACAAATTGAAGGAAAAAGTTCTGTTACTAAAATTGCAAAAAAGGTACAAGAAGATGAGGGCGAGCTAAAACTTAAAAAGCCAAAATTCTTAGGAGGAGAACTTCCTCTTACAAAAGCAGAAATAGGAACAACAGTGCACTTAGTATTACAAAAACTAGACTTTAAACAAAGTTATACAATGGAAAAAATACAAGAACTACTAGAGCTACTTGAACAAAAACAGATAATAACAACAAAACAAAAAGAAGCAGTTCCAAAAGAGAAAATATATGAATTCACTAGAAGCAAAATTTTTGCAGAACTAGCAGAAGCAAAAGAAGTATACAGAGAACAGCCATTTTACATTAATATACCAGTAAAAGAACTATATGAAATTAAATCAGAGGAGAATATACTAGTACAAGGTATAATAGACTTGTATTATATAAATAAAAATGATGAATTAGTACTGGTAGATTATAAAACAGATTATGTACCAGAAAATGACGAAACAACTTTAAAAGACAAATATACTTCGCAACTTGAAATTTACAAAAGAGCTCTAGAACAAGCACTAAATAGAAAAGTAGACAGCATTTATATATATTCAACATATTTGGGAAAAGAGATAAAGTTGTAATAAATGTTATATACAAACTCCATCTTTTATGATAAAATATATCATAAGAAGTGGAGTTTTATTTATGGTAGCAGAGATTATAGTAAATAGATTAGCTAAAGATTTAAATAGAATATTTGATTATCTTGTTCCAAAGCATATGGAAAGTTCCATAAAAATTGGGGCAAGAGTTTTTGTGCCTTTTGGACCTAAAAATTCACAAATTGAGGGCTTTGTTATTGGTTTTAAAAAGACTTCAGAGATTATAAAAATTGAAGATTTTCCTTTAACAGAGGAAAACGTTGAGCTTGCTCGTATTATGGCTAGAAGATATTTTTGCAACATTTCAGAGTGTATAAAATTAATGCTTCCACCAGGCGAAAAAACAACGAATTTAGAAAATAGAATTAAAGATAAAACTGCTAATTTTGTGTATTTAAAAAAAGATGAAGATGAGATTGAGTTAGATATTGAACTAGGTAAGCTAAAAAATGCAAAGCATATTAAAGTTTTACGTTTCTTAGAAGAAAATGATGGCATATATAAGGCAGATTTAGAAGGTATTATGGAGGTTTCAAGTGCAGTAATTAAAACATTAGAGAAGAACGGATATGTTGAGATAATTGAACAAAAGATTGAAAGAAATCCTTTTAAAAACAGAGAAATAAAAAGGGACAAGCCTTTACCTTTAACAGAGGAACAAAAACAAGCTTTTGATAAAATTAACAATAGTGGGTTTAATGAGTTCTTGCTTTATGGAGTTACTGGCTCAGGTAAAACAGAAGTGTATTTACAGCTTATTCAAAGCGTTATAGACAAAGGAAAAAAAACAATTGTCCTTGTGCCTGAAATATCACTTACACCACAGATGGTAGATAGATTTTCTGCAAGATTTGGAGATTGCATATGTGTACTTCATAGCAAGTTATCTACAGGTGAAAGAAATGACCAATGGAAGAATATTAAGGAGCGGAAAATGCAAGATAGTAATAGGTGCAAGGTCTGCAATATTTGCACCAATAGATAATTTGGGAATAATAATAATTGATGAGGAGCATGATAGTTCATATAAATCAGACATGGCACCAAGATTTAAAGCACACGATATTGCAAAGTATTTAGCTAAAAAATATGATATACCAGTTGTTTTAGGTAGTGCAACACCAGATATTTCAACATACCACAATTCAAAAAATGTAATAAGACTTACAAGAAGAGCAAATAGTTCAAACTTGCCAGATGTAGAGGTTATAGATTTAAGGCAAGAACTTGCAATAGGAAACCGTACAATTTTAAGTGAAAGGTTAAAGGAAGAAATAGAAAACAACTTAAAAGAAAAGAAACAAACAATTCTATTTTTGAATAGGAGAGGCTTTTCAACTTTTGTAATGTGTAGAGATTGCGGATATACTGTAAAATGCAAAAGATGTAATATTAGTTTAACTTACCACATGAAAGAAGATATATTAAAATGTCACTATTGTGGACATACCGAAAGACCAGTAAGCATCTGTCCAGAATGTAAAAGTACAAAAATAAGATATTTTGGAACAGGAACACAAAAACTAGAACAAGAAATAAACAAGTTATTTCCAAACGCATCAACTATTAGAATGGATGTTGATACGGTAACTAAAAAGAATTCACATGAGGAGATTTTAAGAAAATTTAAAGATGAAAATATAGACATTTTAATAGGAACACAAATGGTAGTAAAAGGACATCATTTTCCAAATGTAACACTAGTTGGAGTTATTGCGGCAGACAGCAGTTTGAATACAGGAGATTATAGAGCAAATGAAAGAACCTTTGATATACTGGTACAAGTAGCACGGAAGAGCGGGCAGAGAAAAACTACCAGGCAAAGTAATTATACAAACATACTCACCAGAAAACTTCTGTATTGAGTGTGCTAAAGAGCAAGATTATGATAAATTTTATAAAACTGAAATAGAACTAAGAAAACAATTGAAATATCCACCATTTTGCGATATAATAATGTTTGGAATAAATTCAACAGATAAAATAGAAATTCAAAAAGCATCAGAGCAGCTATATAGAATTCTAAAAAAATATACAGGAGATCAAATGCAAGTAATGCCACCACTACCAGCACCAATAGATAGAATAAAATATAGGTATAGGTGGAGAATAATTGCAAAATGCAAATTAAGCAGTAAGATAATTAATAGTATAAACCTAGCAATGGAGGAATACTATAAGCAGAAATTCAAAAAAACAAGAGTTGTTGTAGATGTAAATCCAAACAATATGTCTTAAAAGAAGGGAGAAAACAATGGCAATTAGAACAATTAGAACAGAAGGAGACGAAATATTAAGAAAGAAATCTAAAAAAGTTGAAGTAATTGATGAAAAAATAACAGAACTAATTCAAGACATGATAGAAACTCTTCATAAATATGATGGAGTTGGACTAGCAGCTGTGCAAGTTGGAATATTAAAGCAAATATTAATAATACAAGAAGCAGAAGATGCACCAATACTTGTAATAATCAACCCAGAAATAATTTCACAAAGTGGAACACAAGTTGTTGAAGAAGGTTGCCTAAGCTTCCCAAATAAATTTGCTAAAATTGAAAGACCTGAAAAAATAAAAGTAAGAGCATTAAACGAAAAAGGAAAAAAAATAGAAATAACAGGAAAAGGCCTTTTGGCACAGGCTTTAAGCCATGAAATAGACCATTTAAATGGAGAAGTTTTTATAGATAAAATAATACCAGGAACATTGGAAATAATAAAACCAGAGAAATAAGAGGAGATAAAAAATGCTAGATATAGTTTTTATGGGAACTCCAGATTTTGCAAAAGAATCTTTGGAGGCAATATATAATGCAGGTCATAACATAATTGCAGTAATAACAAACCCTGATAGACCAAAGGGAAGGGGAATGAAAATGATAGCCTCTCCAGTAAAAGAATTTGCAATAGAAAAAAGTATACCAGTACTTCAACCAGAAAAAATAAGAGAAATAAAAGATACATTAGAACAAATAAACCCAGATTTATTCTGTGTTGTAGCTTATGGAAAAATTTTACCACAAGACATTTTAGATATTCCTAAAAAAGGCTCAATAAATGTACATGGTTCATTGTTACCACAATATAGAGGAGCAGCCCCAATACAATGGGCAGTTTTAAATGGAGATAAAAAAACAGGAATAACAACAATGTATATGAATGCAGGAATGGATACAGGGGATATGATTTTGCAAGAAGAAGTTCAAATTGGAGAAGATGAAACAACAGGAGAACTATGGGATAGGTTATCTAAAATAGGTGCAAAATTATTAGTAGAAACCGTTGATAAAATAGAAAAAGGAATCGCACCAAGAACACCTCAAAGCGGCGAATTTACAATGGCACCAATGTTAAATAAAGAAATGGCAAGAATAGATTGGATAAACAAAAATTCAAGAGAAATCAAGAACTTAGTAAGAGGTTTAAACCCAATAATGGGAGCATATACAACATATAATGACAAAAAAATAAAAATATGGAGAGCTGGAAGTATAGAGCTAGATGAATTTATAGAAAATCACCCAGAATTTGCAGATTATAAAATTAGTTTGAACAACATGGAAGGTGGAGCAGTAATATATTCAGATATTAAGCAAGGCCTATATGTAAAAGCAAAAACAGGAATTGTTATTATACAAGAAGTACAAGCAGAAAATGCCAAAAGAATGCCTGTACAAGATTTCTTAAGAGGAAATTTAATTCAAACAGGAGAAGTTTTTGAATAATTATGGATGAAATATGTGAAATAATAGTAAAAAAATTAAAAGGACAAAATAGAACAATAGCATTTATGGAATCATGCACAGGGGGATATTTAGCAAACAGTATAACAAACATATCAGGAGCATCAGATGTACTAAAGGTAAGTTTAGTAACATACTCAAATGAATATAAAATGAAATTTGGTGTTGACAAAAATACTATTGAAAAGTATACTGTATATAGCACGGAAACTTCTATAGAAATGGCACATAAAGTTTCAGAATTTGCAAACAGTAACATAGGTGTAGGCATAACTGGAGAACTTGGAAATACAATGAATAAAGAACCAAAAGTATATTATTCAATATATATAAAGGAATTAGATAAATACATCAATAAAGTTGTAACACCAACTAGTAAAGATAGAAAAAGCATGAAAAAAGAAGTTGCAACAAGTGTTTTAGAGGATATTAGGAGGAATCTAAATTGAGTTTTACCAACACAAAATTAGAAGAATTTAATAACAGTATTGTAGGAAAAAAAATTGCTATAATTGGTCTTGGAGTAAGCAATGAACCACTTATTGATTATATGCAAGAAAGAAAAGCTAAATTAGCAGTTTTTGATAAAAGAAATCAAGAAAAAATAGACCAACAAATTCTAAACAAAATAGAAAAATATAAAATAGAAAAACATTTTGGTGAAGATTACTTGTCAAACTTAAAAGATTTTGATATAATCTTTAAGTCTCCATCATGTAGAGCAGATTTACCAGAAATAGAGGCAGAAGTAAAACAAGGTGCATATCTTACATCTGAAATAGAGCTAGTGCTAGAATTTGCACCATGCAAAACAATTGCAGTAACAGGCAGTGATGGAAAAACAACTACAACATCATTAATATATGAAATATTAAAAAATAAGTACAACTGTTATCTAGGTGGGAACATAGGATATCCACTTTTTACAAAAATAGGAGAAATGAAACCAGAAGATATAGTAGTTCTTGAACTTAGTAGCTTTCAATTAATGACAATGAAGAAAAGTCCAGATATAGCAGTTGTAACAAATGTTACTCCAAATCATTTAGATATACATAAATCTTATGAAGAATACATTGAGGCAAAGGCTAACATATTTAAAAATCAAACTGAAAGCAACAAACTAGTATTAAATTACGATAATGAAATTACTAGAAATTTTGCAAAAAGAGCAAAATCAAAAGTTGAGTTTTTCAGTAGTAAAGAAAAGCTTGAAAATGGCGTAATTTATGATGAGGGAATAATTAAAATTGCTGAAAATGGACTAAGAAGACATATTGTAAAACTAAAAGATACTAACTTAAGAGGAGTACATAACGCAGAAAATATTTGCGCAGCAATTGCAGCAACAATGGATTTAGTTGATGTTGAAACACAAGAAAAAGCAATAAAAGAATTTAAAGGTGTAAACCATAGATTGGAATTTGTAAGAGAAATAAATGGAGCAAAATGGTATAATGATTCAATTGCATCAAGCCCAACAAGAACAATTGCAGGACTTAATTCGTTTGATGAAGACATAGTATTAATTACAGGTGGATATGATAAACACTTAGACTATGAGCCAATTGCTAAACCAATTTTAAATAAAGTAAAAACATTAATTTTAATGGGGCAAACAGCAGAAAAAATATTTGGAGCTGTAAAGCAAGAAAATGAAAAAGAAAACAAAGAAATAGAAATATACAAAGTAAATAGCTTAGAAGAAGCTATAAATAAAGCAAAAGAAAAGTCAAAGCCAAATCAAGTGGTGTTATTTTCACCAGCAAGTGCAAGTTTTGATATGTTCAAAAACTTTGAAGAAAGAGGAAACAATTTTAAAGAACTAGTGAAAAAAATATAAGGAGGGATTTAAAATGGTAATTGATTCTAAAGGTAACATGTTTGAGGAAAGAAGAAAGAAAGAAAGAAGATCAGGAGAAGACAGAAGAAGACAAAGGGAAAACGTGCCAGATGAGAAAAGAAAATCAGACAGAAGAAAGGCTGACAGAAGAGATCCCAAAAATGCATATAAAGCGTAAGAAATATGGGGCATGAAACAATGCCCTAAAATATCCCGATGTGGCGGAACTGGCAGACGCACACGACTCAAAATCGTGCGGGAAACCATGTGGGTTCGAGTCCCACCATCGGGACCAGAATAAAAAGTGGCTGAAGAGCCACTTTTTTGTATGAAAGAAAAAGGTGGGGCTCGAAAAGGAACGTGCCAAGTTTAGGCTGGTTCAAGGCCAGACTAAACGCAGGTAAAAATAGTCCGGTGGACTATTTTTGTGACGCGAGAGCGAGTGGTCCCACCATCGGGACCAGAATAAAAGTGGCGCTAGAAAAAAAAAACAATAATTTTTTGAAAAAAATTAAAAAAATTTCAAAAAACTATTGATTTTTTTATTTTTATAGTATACAATGGTAGCGAAGTGGAGGAAAGTGGTAGAAAGTGGAATACCAAAAGTGAGGTGAAAAGTTTTGCTAATAGGCGAATATGAGCATTCAATTGATACAAAAGGTAGATTAATAATGCCAGCCAAATTAAAAGAAGACATTGGCGATAGCTTTGTAATCACTAAAGGTTTAGATGGATGTTTATTTGCATATTCAAAAAAGGAATGGCAAAACTTTGAAGAAAAATTAAGAGCCTTTCCACTTACTAACAAAGATGCCAGAGCATTAATGAGATTTTTCCTAGCAGGTGCAATGGAATGCGAAATAGATAAACAAGGAAGATTTCTTATAGCAGGAAATCTAAGAGAATTTGCCGAACTTGAAAAAGAAGTAGTAATTATAGGAGTTCTAAATAAAATAGAAATTTGGAGCAAACAAAAATGGCAAGAATATAGCGAAAAAGAAAATAACGAAGCAGATGATATTGCTGAAAAAATGGCAAATTTAGATTTAGGTATATAAC
>ERZ1026882.1048-NODE-1048-length-12502-cov-10.649474_pt1 | contig 12502 bp, 9 predicted proteins | sample MGYA00380171_ERZ1026882 | MGnify/ENA primary metagenome ERZ1026882 (study PRJEB33269, sample SAMEA4719807) | human gut metagenome | biome: human-associated habitat; feature: organic feature; material: feces | place: Cameroon | collected 2013-10 ...
CGACTGGCTGGTGAAGGGGTATTAATTTGATGTTGGCAAGGAAAAGGGAGGAAAAGTTTCGTAAACAGGGATTGAATAGGAGATAGAGTAAAAGAAGCCTCTATCTGTAAACGAAAGTTAAAACCGAAAGATTTTTTAAGAAAAAGATGTGGATTTAGAAAATAATTATTAAATTTGCAATAGCTCTTGAGTCTTGATGCTTTTCTAAGGACTGAATGGCGTATGGAAATATGCCGTAAGAACTTGAAAATGAGAAGTTGAGACAGCCCACGCCGGGCTGAGTGCCTAACGTTCGTTGGTGAGCAAGCAGCATGAAGCGGGCATAGGGTGGGAATAAGAGAGCTAAAGACATATTAGAAAGCGTTTACAACGCTATGTTCAGCAGACACTCTGAAACGTGAGAAATTTCAAGCTAAATGTACTGCCTGAGACTTAGCAGCAGTAGATGCTCCGGGTGTGATTGTGTGTAACCGTAAAACTGTTGCTAGTTTTTATCGGAGACGCTTATCATATCGGCGTGGGCTATACTGTTGTTCGTTCAGCAGTATAGGGCAATTCTCACGGCCTCAGAGTGTGGATCGGACAACGGACGGTTCACGCTTTTTTTGTTGTCTGTCGGAGAGTCTTTTTCTTGGATGCCTTTTCTAAGTTATTTCTAGGAGCATCATTAATGAACACATTGTCTAATGTGACACCCAAGCGAGGCAAACAATCGCCTCCCAGCACAGGGCTTACCCCTTGTGCCTCCTCCGTAACTTCTAGTGATGGGGTGTCGGTAGGGTATGCCCCTGACCCAAGCAAGAAATGGTATGTGATGCGTGCCACCTACCATCGCGAGATGAAAGCCTACAACTATCTGGTCAGCAAAGGGGTAGAGGCATATCTTCCCTTACGCCGCAGAATAAAGATGGCTGATGGTAGGCGTAGATTCGTTACCGAGCCTCTGCTTCCCAACTTTCTTTTTGTATATGCCACTCCCGAAGTTATCAAGACTTATTCCAAGAACGACCCAAATCTCACTTTTCTCAATCATTATTATGACCATTTCCGTTTGCAGGAAAATGGCTACAATCCTCCGCTTATTGTATCTGAAGAGGCGATGAAGAACTTCATCCGTGTGACAAGCATTGACAACAAGCACGTCAGGGTGGTGACCCCCGAGAATTGCCATTACAAGAATGGCGACATGGTGAGAGTCATCGATGGTCAGTTTAAGGGGGTAGTAGGTAGAGTGGCAAGAGTGGCTGGACAGCAGCGGGTTGTGGTGGAGGTTGAAGGCGTGTGCCTGGTAAGTACGGCGTATGTGCCGACGGCATTTATAGAGAGCATCAAGTAAACTTAAGAATGAATTTTAAAACAAAAATAAAGATGAATGCTATTGTACGAAACAAATTCCTATTTTATCTGACTTTTTTCTTGTTGGTAGGTAATGTCCAACTGTATGCACAGCAAAAACTGAAGTTTGCCGTGGAAAGTTTTGGGCAAGATCTCTTTGATACATCTGCCCGTGACAGGCAATATGAAAAGGTGGACGGAAGCGGATCTCGTTATGCCATCATCAAGGTGACTTCTACCAATCCTGATGATGACCTGAAGGAGTATCGTTTTAATTTTGGCAATCTCCGTAGCAGTGTTGTGGAGCATGACAACGAGTTGTGGATCTATGTGCAGCGTAATGCTAAAATGGTAACGATTAGCCGTCCTGGATATGTGACGCTTAATCGCTATGACTTGCATACTACGATAGAGGCAGGAAAGAATTATACGCTTACCTTGTCTTCGGCTGGCAAGAGAGTGTTGATGCAGATGGTGCAATTCAATGTAACTCCTGCCGATTCCAAAGCTGTTGTGACAATCAAGAAATCCACTCAGGGCGCACAAGAGGAGCTTTTTGGATATGTAGATGCCACCGGTGGTACGGCAAAGAGCATGGAACTGGGTGTTTATACTTATAAGGTGGTAGCACCAAACTATCATACTACGGAAGGTCGTATTGTCTTAAAGGATGTAAAGCAGAACTATGTGGAGCAAGTGACTTTGCAACCTAACTTTTCGAAAATGACATTCTCCGTAGATTCTGATGCAGATATCTATGTTAATGGTGAAAAGCGTGGTACTCGTACTTGGTCTGGCATTCTCAAAGCTGGCAATTATCAGGTGGAGTGCAAACAGAAGAATCATCTCCCTACCACTCAATATATTAATGTAGTAGAGAACGACGATCGTACGATTAAGCTGAAAAGTCCGGAACCGATATTGGGCACGTTGGCGCTGACATCTAATCCTTTGGGTGCTAATATCATGATAGATGGAAAGGACTATGGCAAAACGCCTCAAAACTTACAGGTGCTGATTGGTACTCATAAGATTGCGGTTTCCAAGGCTGACTACAAAACCGAAGAGCAGACTGTAGAGGTAAAGGAAAATCAGATTGCAACAGCTGATTTTGTATTGAGTCAAACTACCAAGATGACCATCAAGACATCAGTAGATGGCGCAACTCTCTATCTCAATGGAAAATCAATGGGCAAGACGCCATATTCTGGAGAGTTGGGATCTGGTGACTATCTGGTCCGTATTACCAAAGAGGGTTACAATAACGTGGTGAAACGTATGCATTTCGACAGTTCTACACCTGACATTATGTTGCGTCTCTCCCGTCAGTCTTTCAAGAAATACTCTTTTTATACCCAATTCTCGGCAGAGGCAGGAAGCACTATGGCTGTAGGTGGTAGCCTGGGTGGCTATATCAGAAAATTTAATTTAGAGGGTGAAGGCCTCTATTATCTTGATAAGGTGGAGTTTTATGATAATTCCACTGATGCTCAGAAGGTTTCCATGTCGGCATACGCAGCTGCTTTCAAGATGGGCTATGCCATCAGACTGGCTTCTCATTTCCGCTTGACTCCTCAGGTGGGCTTCAAGTACATCATGTTTAATGGTGGAGGTTGGAGTTCCAACAATTGTGCGCTTACCGTTGGAGGCAGACTGGAATATGCTGTAACACCTCATTTCGGTTTATCGATTACTCCTGAGGGACAGATGGTTTTGAGTAAGGATGATGTGGCAAAACAGGTATCGGAAATTTCAACAACGATGAAGAATATTCTTTCTGGCTTTCAGGCTAGATTGGGAATATACTTCTCTTTATAACAAAATAATGATTTTAGAATAACCAATTTGAATAACAAACATAAAAGATTATCAATATGAACATGAAGCAAACTTTAGCCTATACAATTTTGGCTTTTTCATTTCTCTCTTCCTGCAGCAGTTCGAGTGAAGGAGGAGGCAATGTAAATATCTCCAAGGACCCACATCAGATAAGTGTGAGTACATCGGAATTGCAGTTTGGGGCAAATACGGATTTGAAGAAGAGCTTTGCTATTTCTGCCACCAATACCAACTGGAATATAGCTTCCACTGCAGAATGGCTGACTACGAATAAGTCATCGGGCAGGGAAAGTGCCAATGTAGAGGTTACTGCAACGGAAAACACTTCTGTTTCTGAGGCACGAATGGCTTTCTTGAGAATTACTTCTGCGGAAAAGGACTATAAATACAATTGGGAAATTGCGGCAACTCAGAATGTAGCTCAAAAACATATAACCCCTTCTGTCACTTCTTTCTCCTGCAATGCCTCTTCGGGAACGAAAATGGTTGATGTCAGTTCAAATGTCGATTGGAAAGTTTCTGAGAGTGATTCTTGGCTAACGGTGGAGAAAGTAGATAATTCCAAACTGAAGATTAGTTTTCAGGAAAATCTAAGCAATAGTTCCAGGTCTGCAACGGTTTCATTATATGCTTCTGGAAACTATGGTGATGAAGTGTATAGTACGCTGACGGTAACTCAGGCCGAGGCTGGTGTTACGGGAGAGAAAAATCAGATCAACTTCAGTGTCAATGGTGAGACAAAGACGATAGATTTTTCTTCTGAAGTATCGTGGACATGCCATGCCTCTGATGCTTCCTGGTTGAGTGTCAATCCTGAAAAGGGAAATGCGGGCGATTCTAAGGTTCAGATTACTGCATTGGCAAATGAGTCGGCGAAGTCACGTTCGGGATATGTATATATAAGAATAGGTAATACTGATAAACTGGCTATACCTGTATATCAGGATGGTATCTTGTTGTCTAGCGATGTTGAGAAAATGGACTTTTCTGCTGGTGCTGGTACCAAACAATTGACTCTTTCATCCAATATCGGATGGAAAGTCCAGTCGGTTTCTGCTTCATGGATTTCCGTAGATCCGATGGAAGGCGAGGCTTCTGATGCGGCAACAGTCAATGTAAAGGTACAGGACAATCCGAATGTAGAGCAGCGTACTGGTACGATTGTGTTGGGTAAGGAGGGCTTCTCTGGTAACCTTACTATAAAGGTGTCTCAGGCTGGTAAAAGCTTTGGTGAACTTCCAGAGGCATTGCAATTTGAGAATACTGCAGGTAGTCAATCTGTAAATATAGTAACGGATGGTGCATGGGATGCCATGACGGATGATTCTTGGATTCATCTTTCTGCCACTTCTGGCGAAGGTCCTGGAACATTAAACATATCTGTTGATGCTAATCCTAATAACGAAGCTCGATCAGGACAAGTGAATGTATCTGTGGGACTTACCACAAAAGTCATTTCTGTAGTGCAGGTGGGAAGATACATCAATATCTCTTGCGATGATGTGCTGACGAAATCTACTCCTTCTACGGTTCGTATCTCTATTGAATCTAATCAGGAGTGGACGGTATCTTCTGATGTTGACTGGATGAAATCTTCCGTTAGTCATGAGACCGGAAATGCAGAAGTGAAAGTGGAGGTAGCTGATAACCCATCTGTTAATTCTCGCAGTGGTAAGATTACTATTGCTACGGAGAATGAAACCAAGGTTCTGTCTTTTACTCAACCTGGAAGAACTTTGACTGTAGACCGAACCAGTTTGGAGTTTAGTGCCAAGGGCGGTACATCTGATGCCATTGTGGTAACAACAGATGGTAAGTATTCTGTGGCAGCATCCGACAGTTGGATAACTGTGGAGGAAACCTCCAATACTTTTGTGGTAAAGGTTGGAAAACTGGAGGGCGAGGAATCTAGAACTGGTAGCGTAGTGGTAAGCTTGACGGATTTGGCTAATGGTGAAAAGCTGGAGCGAACCATTCAGGTAAAGCAGTTGCCTAATCAGGTTTATATTAGCAAGGATGTCTTCGATGCGGACGAAGAATGGAATATGTAACGATTAATCGAATATATATACAAGATGAAAACGTATGTATCTTTATTGTTAAGTGTCATGCTGATGTTCATTGCATCAGCATGCACTTCGGATGATGGTCTGGAGACAAACAAGGCAGAAATGAATGAGGGACAGTGGCATCATACCACGATGTCGCTTGGTATTTCTAAGGAAAGCTTTGATGCGAAAGGCTCAGCATCTACTCGTGCCATTTCGGATGAGTGGCAGGATGGCGATAAGTTGTATCTTCGATTTGTGACATTTGATGGAGTTGTGATGGGAACCGCAAGATATAGTGCGACAAAAGGGTTGTGGGATGTTAGTTACAAGGGTACACTAAATGAGAATATAAAATCGAAACTCTTTGTTGTTTTCTTGGATAATGTAGAAGCAGAGGGTAGTGAATCCGAGGTGATACCATTGGATTGTTTCCATGGAGTTTATGCTGATGAAAATGGAACCTATATTCTTAATTCCCAAAATGAATTGAAGGTTAAGGCTTCGTTGAAATCTTTGACTAGTCGTGTTCGTATTAAGAGCGATGTTGCTAATGAGAATTTTAAACTGATAGGGTTGACCTATTATAAGGGCTATAATCCTAATACGCATGAGTTTACTCTTAGTAGCGATACTACTGTAGTGCGAACTTCTACTAATAAGGATAAAGAGTCTAGATATATCTATGTGAAATCTCTTGTAGAATCCAATCGCCAAATCATGCTTGGTCGTAGTTATGAGGAAGGTTCTTATATCTTTAAGGCGATATGTTCCAACGATATGTTTGTTGTGGGAAAAAGTGGTGTAATCAAAATGCCAACAAAGACAAACTATAATGGATGGAATATGAAGCAAGTTTCTGGAATGGATGAAAAAGGGCATGCATGGGCGGATCTGGAATTGCCAAGTGGAATACTCTGGGCAAAATTTAACTTTGGAGCGAATATAACAAAATGGCAAGAAACAGGTGATAGTAAGTATATTCTTGGAAATATGTGCAAGTGGGGTTCTATAGATTATACAAATTGGAGCCAAACTACTACTGATATAGGTGGAACTAATGAGGATATAGTCACTATGGTATGGGGAGATTATTGGCGAATACCTAATTGTGGGCAGGTTGAAGAACTAGAAGACAACACATTAAAAAGTACAGTTTCTTATGGCTCTATAAAGTGTAGGTTATGTAAAGGCAAAAACGATGAGGAAATAGTTCTTCCTATGGTTGACTATTGGACTTCTAATACTTCTGATACCAGTTTTGAATGGGCACATATTTGGGCACCAGGTAATAGTCATTGGGTAGGATTTTTAAAACACAAGAATGAAAATTGGCCTATTCGTCCAATTTATATAAAAAATTAGCAAGCAATGAATAAATATATATCTTTATTTTTTAGCATCATGCTGTTGTTCTTAATATCAGCATGTAGCTCAGACAATAGCTTTGAGCAAAGTAAAACGGAAAATAGTGTAAGCCAATGGCATCATGCGGTGATGTCGCTCAATATCTCAAAGGAGAACTTTGATGCGAAAGGCTCTGCTGCTACTCGTGCTACTTCGGATGAGTGGCAGGATGGCGATAAGTTGTATCTTCGCTTTGTAACCTTTAATGGTATCGTGATTGGTACTGCTACTTATGATGATTCTAAGGGCATGTGGAATGTTAGTTACAATGGTACTCTTGATAAAAATGTGGAGTCTCAGCTCTTTGTTGTCTTCTTGGATAATATAGAGCAAGAAAACAATGCGCAGACAAGAGGATTTGGAACTGTGCCAGATCCCAATATAATAAAATTGGATTGCTATCATGGAGTCTATATGGATGAAAATGGAACCTATATTCTAGATGCTGAAAATAAATTGAAAGTAAAGGCAATATTGAAATCACAAACTAGCCGTGTTCGCATCAAGGGTGATACAGCAGATGAGAATTTTAAACTGATAGGGTTGACTTGCTATACTGCATACAATCCTAAGACTCACGCTTTTACTACATCAGAGGAAGTGGTAAAAACAAAAACTGATAAGAATAAGCAATCTGATTATATTTATGTGCAAAGCTTAACAGAAAATAATCGTCAGATTATGTTGGGACGTTGGTATGATGAGGGAAGTTATATCTTCAAGGCAATTTGTTCAAAAGACATGTTTGTTGTAGGAAAAAGTGGAATTGTCAACATGCCTAGCAAATCTCAACATAATGGTTGGAATATGAAGCAAGTGTCTGGTTATGATGAGAATGAGCATTATTGGGTAGACTTGGATTTGCCAAGTGGCACTATATGGGCAGATGAAAATTTTGGAGCTGATCAATCTGAGTGGTTAGATACTGAAGATGGTAAATATCTCTTGGGAAACCAGTGTATGTGGGGCTCTGTGGATTATACCAGTTGGAGTCATTCAACTACGGATATTGGAGGAACCAGTGATGATATAGTAACAAAGGCATGGGGTAAAAAATGGCGTATACCAAGCAAAAAGGATTTTGAGGAATTGAAAAACAAAGATAATATAAAAACTATTATCAGCTATGAGAATTATTATAATAACTCTTATTGTAAGGTAAAAGGTGTTGAAGTCGTCGGGAAAAATGATGAAGTGTTATTTTTCTTAGATCGTTATGAGCAAGATAATCGTACTTATTATAGCAATGGTTACTGGACTTCAACACCTTTTTCTAGTACTCAAGCATATTATTTGTATAGTTTTTCTTGGGACTTAGGCTATAATGGGCTGAAGTCAAGCAATATGTGTATTAAGCCTGTTATGAAATGAGTAAAGTTTGATATGTTTAATGAAATATGAATTTAAAGCAATTCCTTATATTTTGTTTTTGTCTGTTTAGTCTGTTCTCTTATGCCCAAAACTGGGATTACGTCCGTTCTTCTGGCGAATATTACTATGGCGTCGGCATGGGAAAGACGGAGGTTGAGGCTGACCAGGCTGCTCTTGCAGAAATCACAAGTCAGATTGCTACTCATGTATCAAGCGACTTTGTGCAGATAGATGATATGGTTAACAAGAATGGGCAGTTAGACCACAAATCGAAGGTGCTGAATTGTGTGAAAACCTACTCTCAATCCACTCTTACCAATACCGAGAAGTGGGTGCTGGGCAAGGAACCGAATATCACAGTCAGACGCTATATGAAGCGTTCGGAACTGGCTCGAATCTATGAAAATCGTATTGCCAAAGCCAAAGATATGATGGCTCTGGCTGATGAATGCTTGGGCAAAAACATGATAGACATGAGTCTGCAATACTATTACTGGGCTTATTCGCTTGTTCGCTCAGTGCAGTTTCCGAACGAGGCGAAGGATGCACAGGGCAGAATCCTTGTCGATTGGCTTCCTGTCATGATTAACGAGATATTGGGGGCTATCAAGGTAAAGGTTGAAAAGACGGAAGGGGATCATGTGGATTTGCTGTTTACCTATCAGAACCAACCCATCTCTAGCCTCGAATTCTCCTATTCGGATGGTCGCACGGATTGTCTCGGTTCTGTGAGAGATGGCCGTGGCTCCATCGAAATGGCACCTGGCTATCAAACCCAGGTTTATCATATCAATCTGGAATATGAGTATAAAGGGCAGGCTCGTGGTGATGCAGAGATGGAGAGCGTATTAGGCGTGATTACACCGAAAGTCTTTTCTCGTGCTGAAATGAGAATAGAGGCTGCATCTCCTAAAAATGTAGAATCGCTGGCCATCGCAAACCAAGGCAATGCTCAGGTTACAATGAAAACGGAAACAGCGTTGGCTTCTGCTGAACCTGCTTCTCTGGCTAAGCCAAAGAAATCGCAGCTTGCAACCAACTATCAGGAGATAGAAGGCATCCTCGGTCAGATAATCGAAGCCATCCAAAAACGCAACTTTATGAGTGTCAGCAAGTATTTTACGGTAGAAGGACTGAATATCTATCGTAAATTGAATGCGTATGGCACTGGCAGAATCGTAGGCAATCCCGCCATTACCTATTATAAAGGTATCAAGAACCGAACCGTGGCTCGTGGCTTGCAGATGTCTTTCTGCTTCAAGTCGGGTAAGAAACGCTCGTATGTAGAGGATGTGGTCTTTACCTTCAATCCTGAAAACAAGATAGAAAACGTTTCCTTTGGCTTGGGAAAGGTGGCAGAGAATGACATTCTGTGCAAATATGCCCCAGGTTGGAAGGATGATACCCGAGAGATGATCATGGAGTTTATGGAGAACTATAAAACTGCCTATAACTTACGTCGCTTGGATTATATCCGCAATATCTTTGCCGATGATGCTGTCATCATTGTGGGCAATGTGGCTCGCAGAAGCAATCGTACTATCGGGGCAAATGAGCGAAACATATCTCTCAGAGGACAAGAGGTGATTCACTATAACCGCTATACCAAAGATCAATATCTTGCCAATCTGGAGCGTTGCTTCCATAACAATGAATTCGTGAACCTGCGTTTCTCCCATAATGATGTGCAATGGTTGGAGAAATATGAGAACGAGGAAATCTATGCCATCCAGATAGGACAGGAATATAATTCCTCAACTTATGCAGACAAGGGCTATCTGTTTCTGTTGGTGGATATGACCAATCACGATGAACCGCAGATAAAGATTCGTACCTGGCAACCTAATGAGGTGGCTATGGAGAAACTGTATAATGCAGGTGACTTTTATAAAGACTAACTGGCTGGCTTTTAAATGCCTAAAGCCATGAAAATATTAACTTCTTAAAATTTAGAAAGAGATGAAAAAGATTATGACTATTGCGTTGTTGGCAATGTTTGCCAATGCAACATTCGCACAGAGTGCGCTGGAATTGGCTAAGCAGCAGGCTGAGCTGAAAGCTTATCAGATGAAGGCGTTGAATGCCAAACCTACAAAAGATGCCAAGAAACAGGCTAAACAGTTTAAGAAAGAGGGATGGACTGTGCCTGCCGGTGAGAAGAGTATCGAGCAGCAGATTACCGAAAGCCATGTTTATGGCGAAGAGTTGATGGCAGACAGAGCTGGCAATGCAGTGAAGCGTTATATTACCCATACGGCTATTCAAGCTGCCAGCACCTATAATGCCGGGTATGCAGCAGCACGTGCCAATTCCTTGACAGAACTTGGCGGTATGTTGAAGACGAACCTGATTGCTGCCATTGAGACTCAGTTGAATAATGAGGGTAAATCTGCCATAGATGCAGTGAGTGTAGATAAGTTCAACCAGAAGGCAAGATATATCGTTGACGAGACATTGACTAATTCCATTCCGATGCTCACCATCTATCGCCGATTGCCTAACAACTATTTCGAGGTACAGGTGCGCTTGGCTTTTGATAAGAAAAACCTGATAGAAAGTTTGAAGGCAAAGATGCAGAAGGAACTGGAAATCGAGGGTAATAAGTTGACGGATATTGTGGAGCAGGCTGTAAATCGTGTCAAGTAAAGCCATGATTGTTAATAAAATAAGGGGTGAATTGATGGCTACAATCAAGCGAACATATCCTTCTGCCATGCTGCTTCTGGTGTTGGGGCTGTATTCGAATCCTGCTTTTTCGCAAGATGACGATTTCTGGAAGTCGTTTCGGGAGGCACGTCAGGAAATGCTGGATGATTTCGAGAAATATCGTAAAACGGCATTGATGGACTACGACAACTATCTTCAGAGTGAATGGAAGAAGTTCAAGTTGTGTAAGGCGGATAAGCGTCCCAACATTCCGAAGCCTAAGGAACATCCAGTATGTACCAACTATATCCTGCCAGAGGTTGATATCGTGATAGAAGCGAAGAAGCCTGTTAGCCCTGTAGTGCCACGACCAACCATCGAGCAGGTTAAATTGCCGAAGCAGATGTTAGACTTGGATGAGAAATCCAAGCAGGAAATTCCCGACATCGATTATGCAGGGTCAGGAATAGAACAGCCTTTGATGCCTCCAGTTGAGAGAATCCCTATTATGCCAGCTTTGCCAAATGTAGAATTGGTGCATGTGCCTGCAAGCAAACAAATGGTGAGGATAGATTACTATGGCAAGCTTGTTGAAATGCAGAAAGTTAGCAAGCTGCCTTCTATGGTCATTGAATCTACCGGGGATGTTGCTGCTTTTTGGAAAAAGCTCAAGAGTTCCGATTTGAAGGAAGTGACCCAGGCCTTTGCTACGGAATCACGCAACATGGGACTCAGCGATTGGGCTTCTGCCATGTTGGTAGAGAAGTACATCGATGAGGTGATGCCAAAGGCAAGTAGGAACGAGAAGATATTGGCTGTGCAATATGTGCTTGCCAATTGTGGCTATAATGTTCTTCTGGCGATGGGTGGAAGTCAGGTTTCTATGCTGGTTCCTTATTCGGAACGAGTGTTTGAGAAAACATATATCTATATGGATGGCAAGCGATATTATGTTTATCCAGACCTGGAAAGCGATGGCTCGATTGCTTCTTGTGACCTCCCTAAGGATGTAGAACTGGGTAAGGATATGGAGTTGAGATTCGTTGGAAAAACCATGGTGGGTTTGGAAACGAAGCCTTTTCATGTTTCGGCAGCAGGAATTACCGTGAGCGGTGAAGTTCCTGTAGGTATCATGCCTATTCTGGATCATTATCCTGTGGTTGATATTCCTACCGTGGCATCTTCTGTGGTTGACAGGGGGATTCGGGATCAGGTGGTGGAGCAAATCCGTTCTCAGGTGCAGGGGCTGAGTGAGTTGGAAGCAGCCAATCGTATCTTGCATTTTGTACAGAAGGGATTTCAGTATGCTACGGATGAAGAGCAGTTTAATCGTGAGAAGTATTTCTATTTCGAGGAAACTCTGTTTTATCCGAAATGTGATTGTGAAGACCGTGCCATTTTCTATGCTTATCTGGTGCATGAGGTATTGGGCTTGGATGTCCATCTCATTCAATATCCGGGTCATGAGTGTACAGCCGTGGCTTTCCGTGAGCCGTTAGAATATGGTACGTTTTATGAGTATGGCGGTAAGCGGTATTATATTTGTGATCCAACGTATATTGGAGCAAAAGTTGGCAGATGTATGCCAAGATATGTAAAGGAATCACCGCAGATAGAAGTTTGGTACTAATTTTGGGGTGTATTTTATCATCCAGGTAGGTAATCCTCCTTTGCATATGTTTTTAGCAAAGGAGGATTTCTTTTATTTGGGTGAGATTGGTGCGGGATTAGCAATTGTTGGAATGCTGGGCAAAGAAGTGAATTAATTGACAAGTATGGATGATGAATTGAAAAAATACTCTCAAAAGCTTGCTAGTTTGAAAATAAAGTCGTAACTTTGCCGTATGGAATTTTAA
>ERZ1026882.1051-NODE-1051-length-12481-cov-4.910993_pt1 | contig 12481 bp, 14 predicted proteins | sample MGYA00380171_ERZ1026882 | MGnify/ENA primary metagenome ERZ1026882 (study PRJEB33269, sample SAMEA4719807) | human gut metagenome | biome: human-associated habitat; feature: organic feature; material: feces | place: Cameroon | collected 2013-10 ...
AGGTTCGGACAGATGCCGACCATCGGCTGCAGAGAGGCGTTCAGAGCAAGCAACTTGCTAAAATCCGAACGGATAACCGCTTTGGTTCGTCATCTTCGGCAACGGCCGAAGCGGAGCGAGCCATTTCCCAATTTATACGCCACATATCTTTCCAATATCATATCCGACAAAGTCCATACGTGGCACTATCTGAAATCACTGCCTTGGAGTTGAAAGGCCTACATTTAACTGATTGACATCAATCATCGGCAGCGGATACTTGGCGAAACTGGTGCCGGCAGTCTTGACGACCAGAATACCACGCATCGTCCCCACGGCAACACTCAGTAAATGAGGCATTATATGGTTCACGGTTATATTCTGGTCTTCATCGAATATGATGAACTGCTTGAGGTCTTTAACGTCAAACACAAACTGATAGATACTCTCGAGTATCGGTTCTCCTGCCGTCTCATAACGTACACCGAACACAAGGCTGAACCGATCGTTTTCAATGTCCGGATGAATCTGGCTTGTGAAGCCAATCTGGACATCTTCAGGTTTCACATCGTCCCCCAACTTACCGGGAGACATCATAAAGCTCACTTCGCTGACCGATGCAAACCTCATCTGAATATTAACATTGTCTTCTGCCATAACTCTTAATTCGCATATGCCATTCGGCAGTAATTATCTTTTGTATTGTTGTACATTCCATCTTTCGCCTCATTTGGTGTCACAAAATCAGCGATCGGGATATACACATATTTGACCTGAGGTTCCCGTTTTACTTCCACCACAGGCTCGCCAAGAACAGCCGACATCTTGGCAAGAGTGGTTGTGGTGAATCCATGAGAGCCTGTCAGCCACCGGGAAATCTCGGACTCGCGCTTGCCCATCAGCACGGCAAATTCGCGCTGGGTCATCTTCTTCGCCTTTAGAAGGGCATAGATCCGGTTGGCGATGTCCATATTGAGACGGACCTCCTCACGAGTCTCAGGCGCTACGCCTGCAAGACATTGTTCAAACAAAGGATTCTTCTTCATATCGTGGCTATAGTGTGATGGTTTCAATGATTCTCTTCAATGCGTCAAAGTCTTCAAAATCTGTGTCTGCTTGCTTTACAAGACGCTTAATATGAACTTCTATGTCATGAAGCTCTCCAATTATAGTCAGCAAAACAGGGTCATCTTCATACCTTTGGGAAATGGTCACTGCACCGCCTCCAAGAATCAAGATCTGCTCGGAAAGCCTGAGACAATAGAGCCTCATCTTCCCGATTTTCTTGTTCATTTTCGGTATATCTATATATGTGGGAACCGCCTTAATATTTCCACCTTCTGGTCGAAAATAACGTTCATACGCACCCGTCTCCCCCATCTTCTCTATGACAGAAAGTATGGCATCAAAGAATTTCTTGAGCTGAGGATGAGTCTGACTTCTGTTGGCAAGAAGGAATTTCTCGAACTCATTGTTCGCCTCTCCATCGAACTTTGGCGAATACATACTGACCTTCTCTGTCTCCATTATGAGTTCCAACTTTCCCATGTGCGCACGTTTGAGGCCGCAAAGGTACGGAATTTTTCTGACCCACCAAAGAAAACTTCACTTTTTTGTTAAGTTATTACACAGTTCTTTCATTTAAAACATGCTTGCCCTGCATCAGAAGGAAGGGAGAGAACTTCCTGATAGAACTCAAGGCCAATCAGCAGGCACTGTTCTATGGGATAGAGACGAAATCAGGACGCGCACGCCGCTGCACTCATAGGGGGAGGGCTCGGAATTGAGACACGGATGAATCGAGACCCGCACATCCTATGCCAAGAAAGAGCCGTGCGTGCCATAAAAAAATATACCTGGCAGTGAATTGTTTACAAAAAAGTGCGCTCTCCAAATATTAAAGTACCGATGCGGACTATGGTCGCGCCCATGGATGCAGCTATCTTATAGTCGTCGGACATCCCGAAAGAGAGTTCACGAAAATCTTGCGTGAGGTTCGGACAGATGCCGACCATCGGCTGCAGAGAGGCGTTCAGAGCAAGCAGTTTGCTAAAATCCGAACGGATGACAGACTCGTCGTCAGTGTTGGTCGCCATTCCCATCAGTCCGCAGAAACGGATGTGAGGCCAGCGAGCCTCCCCTGTAAGCACAGCCAAGGCTTCTTCCGGAGTAAATCCCTGTTTGGTTTCTTCCCGGGCGATGTGACATTCCAGAAGAACATTCACACGGCTTGTGACGGAGCCCATCTCCCCGTTCCCCGAATCCTCCGCTCCGGCAGCACGGAATCCCGGATGCCCAGAACACCATTGTTCAATTGCGTCAAGCAGTTCCACTGAGTCAACCGACTCAAGCATCGCGACATACGGCAGGACATATTTCAGTTTGTTCTTCTGAAGATGTCCGATGAAATGCCATTGCACATCCCCAGGCATCTGCTGCACCTTGTCACGCATTTCCTGCGGACGGCTTTCCCCGAAGAGCCTTTGCCCCGCATCATAGGCCTCACGCAGCTCCTCGACCGGGTGGAATTTGGAAACTGCCACCAGTTTCACTCCTGATGGCAGTTCCTTTCTTATATTCTCGATATTATCACAAATGTTCATTTCCTTTTCTTCTGTTGCGCCTGCTGCATCTTCTGCGCCTCCTCAAGCCTCTGCTGCCACTTTGACTTCGGAAGCGGCTTACCCTTTGAAGCCTCCACCTGTGCAAGAATCTTCTCCGGCTTCACGACCCATTTCTTGATGATGAAGGTCTGGAGCATAGTGAGCAGGTTGGAGATGAAGTAGTAGTAGGAAAGACCTGAAGACAGGTTGTTGCAGATAAAGAGCATCATTATAGGCATCAGCCAAACACTCATGAACTTCATGCTTGCCATTTGCGGGTCATTCGACATCTGGCTTGAGGTCATCTTCGAGTAGAGGAACATCGACACGGCCATCAGCAGCGCAAACAGCGACAAGTGGTCACCGAAAAGAGGAATATTGACGCCAAAGTCCCAAATTGAGTCGTATGCGCTGAGGTCATCGGCCCAAAGGAACGACTTCTGACGAAGCTCGATGGATGCAGGGAAGAACCGGAACATTGCCCAGAGTATAGGGAACTGGAGCAGCATCGGAAGGCATCCTCCGAGCGGCTTCACGCCGGCTCTCTGATAGAGTTCCATCGTGGCCTGCTGCTTCTTCATCGCGTCCTCCTGCTTAGGATATTTCTCATTGATCTTGTCCATCTCCGGCTTCAGTGCTGACATTTTAGCGGAAGACATGTAGGACTTGATAGTGAGAGGCGAGATGACAATCTTCAGAAGAACGGTCATAATCAGGATGATGAGACCGTAGTTGCTGATGAACCGTCCGAGGAGATCGAAGCAAGGGATGATGATGAACCGCGAAATCCATCCGACGAGCCAGCCGCCGAGAGGGATGATCTTCTCATATTTTCTGTCGTATGATTTCAGTGTGTGATAGTGGTTCGGTCCGAAATAGAAGTCGAACGGTATGACCTTGTCTCCGGCCTTCATCATGTCTACACCGGCCCTCGCATGCGCTGAGCATGCCATCAGGTTGCGGTCCACGTCATCCTCCGGGAAATACTCGACACCGAACTCTCCAGACTCGAATCCCTCCGGAGCGGTGAGAATGGAAGAGAAGAACTGCTGCTGAAATGCGACCCAGTCGAACTTGGCGTCAAGCCTCTTTGATTCGTTCTTTCCATTTCCCATATCTTCCGGAGACTTCTCGCCCGGAACATAATAGTCTATCTTGGAATACTGCTTCTCATTCTTGTAGCCCTTCTCAAGACGAGGCACGACAGTCTTCCAGTTCAGGTCTACCGAAGAGACCCTGCTTGGGATGACTGAATCCATACCGACGAACGAGAGCTCGTTGTGAACCATGTAACTGCCCTGCGAGAGAACATATTTCTGCTGGATGTAACCTCCCTGCGCAAACGGGAGACGCATTACGATGGAACTGTCAGAAACCTCGGCGACATCGAACACAAATTCCTTGGTGTCAACCGATTCGCCGGCAAAAACATTCACGTTGAACTCGCTTGCCTGCGGGGGAATGAGATAGAGTGAGGAACTGTCATACTTCACATAGTCAAGCAGTTTCACTGAATATGGCTGCGCGCCTTTCGTCGTGAAAGCGATTTCCATCTTGTCGTTGGAAAGCGTCAGGACAGAAGCCTCTGCCTCACGTGCCTTCGTAAGGTTATCGTCCTTATAAGGCTTCAGAGTCGGCTTTGTGCTCAAAACCACCGTCGTAGCCGCATTGTCCAGCGTGTCGCCCGACGCTATGCGATTCAGAGAATCAAGGGCGTAAGCCTCCAGCCTCTCCGCCTGGGCGATGGAATCCAGCTGTGCCTGATACTCCTGTTTCTGGTACTGGCGCGACTGATACCATGTGAATCCGAACATTATCACGCCTATCAGCGTGAAACCTATAATTGTATTTTTTGTTTCTGATGTCATCTAATTCTTTTTTGCGGGGCGAAGAAAAAGCGGTCTGCGGCGTTGGATGGTTCGATGAAATCCTCACAACCATAAGGTTGCTGCGGTATTCATCTTCACCATCCGCCTTGCATCCCATCTTTTTATGCATCCCCTCTCTTTCTACTGTCTTTTTAACTGTTTCTTTAGCAGTCCTTTCGACTGCCTTTTTCAGCTTAGTCCTGCTGGGTGTCCAGAGTTCTGATTTTTTCGGCAAGCTTTGCGAGTTCTACCTTAGAGTCGTCTATACGCTTGCGCATTTGGTCGACCAAAGCGCCGGAGTTCTTTCCCGTTGAGAAGAAACCGATGTTGTTCTCGTAGGTGGCGATGTCCTGCTGAAGTTTTGTGAACTTGTCAATCAGAATCTCCTTCTCGGAGCGCTGAGGCTTTCCGCTGCGTCCACCGCGCCTTTCGGCAGTCGGTTCAGAGCCGAACTTTGCCTTCATAGCCGCACGATAGGCATCGTTAATCCTGTCCTTGTCCTTGAACGGGACGAATCCGATTGCCTGCCATTTCTGATGGAAGTCAGCCTGTGCCTTTGCATCGGTCGCTGCGTCAACACTCTGATATTCCTCGATTTCCCTGATTATTGCCTGTTTTGCCTTAAGATTTCCGCGAAAATCGTTTTCTGGCTTGACGTTCTTGTCCCTCTCCGCAAAGAACTCATCGCAAGCTCCGCGGAATCTCTTCCAGATCTGTTCCGATTTCTTGCGAGGCACGGCACCGATTTCCTTCCACTGCTTCTGAAGAGCAATGAACTGGTCTGAAGCCTTCTTCCATTCTGTGCTTGTCTTCAGAGCTTCCGCGGCCTCGCAAAGCGAAATTTTCTTCTCGAGATTGGCATTGAGACTATCCTTTATTTCGGAATAGAATTCCCTCTTGCGGGCATAGAAAGCATCACAAGCAGCACGGAAACGATCATATATCTTCTGGTTCTCCTTCTTAGATGCGAACCCGATCTTTCTCCATTCCTGCTGGATCTCCTCAATTTCCTTCGAGAAGGCGGTCCACTCGTTAGAGCCGTTCACTTCCCTTTTCGCAATCTCCTCGACCTTCTCACAGAGGGCTGTCTTCGCCGCAAGATTTTCCTCCTGCTGCTTCTTTATGTCCTCATAGAAACCCTGATACTTCTTGTTTATCACGGATGTGGCAGCCTTGAAGCGATTCCAGATATCTTCGCGGTATTCCTTAGCCACCGGACCATATTCCTTCCACTGCTCGTGCAGTTTCTGCAGTTCCTTGAACGCCTCCACGACATTTTCGTTCTCCGCAAGTTTCTCCGCCGCCTCGCAGAACTTCTCCTTCACCTCAAGGTTCTTCTTGAAGTCCAAATCGCGCAGCTCACGGTTAATCTGCACCATATCGTAGAACCGTTCCACATAAAGCTGGTAGGTTTCGTTCAGATTGCGGAACGCCGTTGCAGGCACCGGCCCGATTTCCCTCCAGCGGTTCTGAATCTCTCGAAACGCAGGGAATGTAGCATTCACATCTTCTTGTTTATCAAGAAGTTCCTTCAGGTCATCTATAACCTTCTGCTTCAATTCCAGATTATGCTCGCGCTCCTTCTCCTGTTTCTCATTGAAATCGGCACGTTCCTTCTTATACTCGTTATATACGGATTTAAAGCCCTCCTCTATCGCAGCAAACGGGCTCTCGACAGCGTCCAACGCCGTATCCGCCATCTCCGCAAGCTTCTGCATCGCGTCGGCCTTCTCTTTGCTGAGTTTCTTGTAGAACGCAGTCTTGATGGTCTCGACATTCTTCGACAGAGCCATCTTCATATCGCTCGTAACTGTCTTCTGAAGCGTCGACACAAGCTCTGCAAGGGACATGTTCTGATAGTCTGGAGTCTCGGACTCCGGCGTAACTTCAGCCTCGGCAGTTTCCACCTCACCGGACTTTTCCGCATTTTCTTCAGCAGAATTTTCCAATTTCCCTTCAGCAGGCGTTTCAATATTCCCTTCAGCGGAATTTTCCACATTCTTTTCAGCGGAATTTTCAGGCACAGGCTGTTCCGCCTCAGCATTCTCCTGAACCTCAGGCACTACATCTGAGACATTTACCTCAGGAATGATCTCTTCACTCATAATCTGGAGTATTAAGTTTATAACACTATGGACGTAACCAACCTTCGCGTATGGGCGCGTCCAGCCTGCAAATATATTAATAATTGAGTAAAAAACACTAAATTTGCCGTGCGAATATTCCAGAAACGTTGAAAAAATATGAGAATTGACATACTTACCGTCGTCCCGGAGCTCCTTGACAGCCCGTTGAGCCACTCGATTGTGGGACGCGCAAGAAAAAAGGGAATTGTAGAAATCCAGGTCCACGACATAAGAAAATATGGCCTCGGCCCGCACAAAAGGGTCGACGACTACAATTATGGACCGGATGCGGGAATGGTGATGATGGTGGAGCCGATTTTCCGGATGATCGAAGAACTGCGGGCAGAAAGGGAATATGACGAAATCATCTATATGTCCCCCGACGGCGAAGTGCTCACCCAAGGCATAGCCAACGAGCTGTCACTCAAGGGGAACCTCATCCTTCTCTGCGGTCACTACAAAGGCATCGACCAAAGGGTCCGCGACCACCTCATCACACGAGAGATTTCAGTCGGCGACTATGTCCTCAGCGGCGGTGAAATCCCGGCGGCAATCCTCGCCGACGCGATTGTACGCCTCATTCCGGGAGCCATCTCCGACGAGACCTCAGCCCTGAGCGACTGCTTTCAGGACGACCTTCTATCCCCACCAATCTACACCCGCCCGGCAGACTTCAACGGATGGAAAGTTCCGGACATTCTCCTCTGTGGCGACCCGAAGAAGATTCAAGCCTGGCAGGACGAACAGGCGCTGGAACGAACAAAGAGACTCAGGCCACATCTGCTCGAAAAATAGAGGAAAAACTTACAAATTCGCAATTTCTTGTACTAAATGATGCAATAAAATTTTGTTATTAGAAAATAAACCTTATATTTGCAATGTCTTAAACGAGATGTAACGTTTAAGGCCACTCATCTCTTCATAATCTGTTTTATGAGGAGCTTGCTGACCACTAATAATTAAAACACTACACTACTAACCAAAACAGCTCGCAGTGATGCGGGCTGTTTTTAGGGAAAAATCAGAATAGCGTCCCAGCTGAGGGCTTTCTCGCAGCCTCATTGAATTTTCAACTAAAGCAGGGACATCCAATCAAAATCCATAGCGACTCTCGATAACATTCCAATCGATGATACCCCATAGAGCCTTCAGATGGGCGGCACGACGGTTTTGGTGGTCCAAGTAGTAGGCATGTTCCCAAACGTCGAAAGTAAGAAGTGGTTTCAGGCCTTTTGTCAGCGGATTTCCGGCATTCGCCTCCTGGGAAATCAGGAGTTCACCTTCGTCATTGGCAGAGAGCCACACCCAGCCGCTCCCGAAAAGCCCTACGCCTTTAGCCTCAAACTCAGTTTGGAAGTTTTCTACGCTGCCCCATTGCCTCCGGATTTGACGAAGGAGATTGCCGTCCGGTGCCGCCTCCACCTCACATCCGCCACGCCCACCATCGTCCGCAACGGCTTGAACGGGGCTCTTGAACTGAAGGAAGTATAACTGATGATTCAGGATTTGCCCGGCATTATTGAAAATCGCGGAGAGATTGCCACAAGGAGCCGTCGATGACAAAGCCCCACTCTCTCCTTTTCCGCCAGGCACGAGCCGAGCACCCGTTCCTGCAGCCGAAGCAAGAATTACATCCGTCAATCCCATCCCCTCAAACTCAGTCTCGGCAACAAGTTTGTTCAAATTGTCAACATAAGTCTGAAGGTGCTTACCATAGTGAAAAGATAAAGTCTCATCGCTAATCACCGGTGAGAGCGATGAATAAGGAAGGTCAATAAGAGTAAACATATTCTTTGTAGTTTTAGTTGTGGTTGCAAAAATAAACGGATATTACCGGAACACTGAACAGGTATCGGCCGGAATAAGTACAATGTGACTGACGGACTAGTGTTCATAAAAGCCGTGCAGGGTTTCGCCGATGGGTCTGCCCGTAGTCATAATTGCGTAATCCGAACTATGTATTAACAGGTGTATCCTCCAAAGCGATTATCTTACGAGGAGATGTGTTCGTCCATGTGACGGCTGATAGCATTTTGGAAAGCTCTTCCGAAAGGTTAGTATAGTGTTCAATCACAGTTGAAGGCCTCGACAATCTCCTGACACTCTTCAATATCCAGATACTCCGGGTCAAAGTCCCGGTCTATACCGTACCACTCCAGGCGTTCACGGTCATCGGCCGAGATGCGCTTACGGGCGGCGCGATGCGAATGCAGTTCCAGAAGCTCCTCATAGCCCCAGATGCCACCGCAATCCTCCGGCGGGCAGGCCCGTTTTCCGCTGACAAACTCAATCTTCCGAGCTTCGCCTTCGGCATATTCTTCGACGGAAGAAAGCCTGACATCATGCTCCCAGCTATCGCCGAAATCATACTCCCAGACCATTGTATCGCCCTTTTCGCACAAGATTTCTCCCAACGCGAAATCCTCCTGATTGTAGTTCTTAATCCTTCCGAAGAGCGGAGGCAACTCCCCTTCCCGCTGATAAGCCGGAGCAAAATAGGAGTCCCCTTTCCGGAACTGGTTCAGGTGTTCGCCCATCCAGCCCATCAGCTCGAGGATGAGGTCACCGAACAGCCTCAGACTGATATTCGAAGGGACAATCACCTTGCGCCAGATAGGCGGTTTGATGCCCATCAGCGCCACGCGAACAGTATATTTAAAGACATGGTCCGTTTCTCTGTAACGCGGGAAGCTGTCCATCTTATACTCTTCGTGCGGGCCGGACTCTTTCTGTGCCTGCTGTGCATCGGTCATAAGCATACGGAAAAACTCCGCCATAAGGTCGTCTTTGGATTGTTGTTTTGCCATAGTGGGAACTAATTCAATTTGATTTTCAAGGCACCGAGCCGCGCTTTTTCAGATTCCTTATCTTCCTCTATCCTAATAATAGCTTATTCGCCTCAAGAACTCTTTTACGAGAGCTTCTATCTTACTGTGCTCAACAATAGTATCAACAAGTCTTTTGTTCTGGTTCTCAATCATATTAAGTGCTACGCCATCCATGCATTCAGATGGTCATACGCAGCCTTGATGTGCTCCTGCTTGAAGAGAGTCTTCTTACGGACAGACCAATTCTGAATTTCATTGATGGTTTCATCTATGCTTATGCCTGGATGCTCTCGCCTTACATAGGCGACAGATGCCAGGACTTCCAGTGAATATGCAGACTCATAACCATCTATCAATTTCAGTAGCTGCTTGATGTGCTCAATTTGTTCTGGAGATAAACGATTGTGAACATAATCGCCCACCTCCGCTTTGCGATCGTAGTCTAACATTAAAGCCTCAAACGGTTTTGCATCCATCTGCTCAAGTCCATGAATGTACTTTCCATTGACGGCATTCAACATATGTCCGACACTCACGCTGTAGGGTCCATAGTAATGAGCCTTGAAGGGCATTTTCGCAAACTCCTTCTCTCCCAGCATTTGATAGAAATAGCTCAATTTGTTGGCGACAAACAAACTACAGCGCTCATCATGAACTTCATAGCAGAACATTGCATACAGCAACATCGCCCTGGCCGGTGTCAAATGGGCTTTAACATTGCGGGATTGTTTGGCAAGTAGTGCCGAGACTTCTGCGGATGGTTCATACACAGTAATCTCAACGCCAGCCAAGGGAGACAACGCCTTATTAATCATTTCCTTTACCACAGCCCAGTCCAGCCCACCGTTACCACAGCCAAGCGGCGGAATTGCTATGCTGGTAATCCCATATTCCCCGATTACACGGATAAGGTCTTTCAGTCCCTCTTCAATGTACTCGTATTTGGATGGCTGACGCCAATGGAGTTTGGTGGGGAAATTAATGATGAGCCTCTCTCCAAGTGCCAAATTAGAATCTTTGACAACCAACATTTTGCCTGGAGCCAGCTCTCCCCTTTTACAGGCCTCAACATACACGATGAAATTGTATGGGAACAATTCCTTAAAGTGTAAAACAATCCCCTTCCCCATCACACCGACCGTGTTCACGGTGTTGACGAGGGCTTGCGCCTTGGAGGAAAGTAAATCACCTTTTGTATAACTAATCATATCCCCTGTAATAGTATTCGTATTTCGTATCCACTTTTATCTTGCAGCCGGGCAAGGAATCGCCCAACATGGCTGTTACTCTTCGTTCCGCCTCTGGATTATTGACGATTATTTCCCGTATCAGTTCAGACGGCACGTGCTCCTTGACTAGGAATTCAGAAATCTTTTTACGGACCCTGTCATAATCATCCTCGGTATTCTTCCAATATGTCGCTCGAATGCAAGGCCAATCCAGTTCACGCAACCCATACAGTCTATTATAGAACTTGCTTATAGCCTTGGTCGCATTACCATCTGTAAAGCAATATGGAATACCGGCATTCACAATCTTCAAGGCATCACATACAAGAAACACTATGTCTTTCTGAGGCACCTTCTCGACTCCATAACCCGTAACAATATTGAACAGCATCGGAGAATGGCCGGAGAAATAAAACGGCACATATTCACCCAACACGCCACCCGGTGGAATAACCACCACCGTCTTATTTGTCCTCTTACCAATGATGTCCGGATTGCCGATGGGAATGAAATTCGGATCCTGGACCGTACTCAACTTTGACCACAAGCCATTCTGGACAATGAAAGGCACATTGTCTATATGAGTCATCCGATAGATGAACAAATGCTGCGATGTCTGTTGAGGCATACTAAAAACCTTTTTTCAAAGATACCATTTTGTCAATGATAATCCAAATAATCGGAAAAGTATTATATAATTATAACGCAACATTCCAGCGCTTGTCGAAACGAGGTTGAAAAGGCAACACGCGTCTATCATCTTTCATAAAACCCGTGCAGCACTTCACTGATGGTGCGCTCGTAGTCGTAGAGGCGGCGACGGACCGAAAGGATGTCGAAGTGTGCCGGGTCAAAGTTTTCGTCAAACTGGGAGCGATACCAATCATAATGGGGATCTTCCGGATCCTTGATAATCCGCAGAATCTCCTCATAGCCCGAAACTCCACCGCAATCCTCCAGCGGACAGGCACCTTCACCGGAGAGGATCTCTACGCCGATGTCGCCGAAGCGGATGTATTTGTCTTCATACCGGCGGATCGTTCAGGGAAATCTCCACGATATACTCCGCGCCCACTTGGAAGTGTCCATCAGCGGAGTCACGAGAGAGGTGATGATTTCATTAGGGTCGATGTAATACATAATGTAAAAGAGGTTTATCGAAAGCTGCCGAAATACATATTCCGGAGCATGTTCGTTCACTTTTCCCGGTTTTACTCTTACCTTTGTTGTTCAAATAACGAGTACGCCATATTCACATTCGAAATGATGTCCACAATCAATGATGAGAAGTTTCAGCTTCCCGTTATCTTTGAATTGTGCCATATGTATTTATCTTTTATTATTTTCAAGTTTTAGAGGTGCTGTAGAATACACTTTATCTGGGTTGTCTGTCATCTGAACGATGCGCTTCTTGATACGTTCGAAGTCGAAATCATAGCCGGCCATCTCTATTTCGGGGATCAGGGTCTCATCAATGTCTCCGAAATAGATGACAGCCCGGTCGGCCATTATAGGATCGTAGGCGGGATAACGGCGAAGAAGGAGCCGTTTAATCTCATTGTATGATAAGTGCATCGAGAGAAAGGCGATATCCACAAAGTCCTTAGGACGTTTACCGGAGTTGATGATGGCGTGCATTTTCATGGCTGCTATGTCTGTAATGGCAGCTATGCGAAAATCATCTTCTTCAATAGCCGACTCCAACCAGTCAAAAGGGCGATAGATGACATCTATCTTCACTCCCTGAATAAAACCAATGAGGGTATTGGCGTCTATGACATTAGGGATAAAACCATTACTGTCCACTAAAAATTCAAGATAGTTCTTTGAAAATATTGTAAGTTAGAA
>ERZ1026882.1052-NODE-1052-length-12474-cov-27.389242_pt1 | contig 12474 bp, 15 predicted proteins | sample MGYA00380171_ERZ1026882 | MGnify/ENA primary metagenome ERZ1026882 (study PRJEB33269, sample SAMEA4719807) | human gut metagenome | biome: human-associated habitat; feature: organic feature; material: feces | place: Cameroon | collected 2013-10 ...
TCGATGTTCCCGGCGGGAATTGAACCCACAACTAGCGCTTAGGAGGTTCCTTTTCTGCCTGAAACCATTGTCATTAAATTTCATTTAAAGTCATTCAAAGCCTTGAATTTACTGACTTTGATGTAAGAATCTGTAAAGATAAGAAAACCTGTTTTATCCTGAAAAAATCTGGTTTGGGTGGAAATCCACCCTATATCCACCATAAGGGTTTTGTTATACTGTTCTTTCAGGTGCATAATCTGCCACCATTGTTTTTTTCATATCCAGTAATGATTATCTGGTTTTCTTATTAGATTTGATTTCATTATAACGCAAATATGGTCATATGTCGATATTAAATTGACCAGTTATACTGTTATTTCTATTTTTTGCGAATAATTCCCTACAAAACAACCTATACTATATAAGCTATGCAAATTTTAATATAATTTATTTTTACCTGTCATTTTTAGACTTTATTTTGCAATTTTCTCGCATTACACACCACATTTTGGTTTACAAGTAGCGTTCATGGTAGTAAAATAGACAATGAAGGAGGAGTAGTCAACATGCTTATAGATTTTAGAATAAAAAATTACAAATCATTTGTTGATGAGACAACATTTTCTATGACTCCAGCACCTAAACAGACTGGACTGGATTACAGTATACTAAAAGAATTAATAGGACGAAAAAATCAGAAGGCTCTATGCTCTGCTGTCATATACGGTCCTAATGCTTCCGGCAAAACTAATATAATCGGTGCAATGGAGACATTAAAAGCAATTATCCTAAGAGGCAATATCAAAAATTCAGATAATAATTCATCACCCAATATCGCCTCCTCAGCATTAGAGCTGATTCCGAACTGTGATATTGAACCAAACCCAACTGAGTTTTCTATTTCATTTGTTGAAAAAGGTTTTCTTATTACTTACAGCATTATAATAGAATTAGGCGGTTTTCTTGAAAAAAACTATGCACGGAAAATTGTCTCGGAAAAACTAATTATAAATGGCAAAGATATTTTCTCACGTGGAAAAGATTTTGAGATTGCCCTGCCCTCCATAATCAGACCTTTGTCAAATAAAAGCATTAATAGAATAACCCCAAAAACAAAGGAGATTGCACAAAGCAGCTTATCCGATACTGAACTGTTTCTAACCAATGGGTTCAAAACAATATTTGCTCAAGACCTTGTTTCTCTAATTACTGGATGGTTTCAAAATAGATTCATGGTTATTTATCGTTCAGATGAAATACAAGTCATGCACAAATTTGCTAATCCAAAAGAGAACACCGTTTATGTTGAAGCAACTCTAACTAAAGCTGCAAAAGAATTTGGTATTAACTCAAATGCACTTGGATACAGAACAAATAGCGATGGCGACGATGTTGTTCTTTGTTCCATATTTAATAATAATAGGATTGCTATTCCTGCCGACACCTTTGAATCATATGGAACTATTCGTTTTATCAATGAATTTCCGCTCGTAATCAACGCACTGTTAAATGGAGGTACACTTGTTATGGATGAATTTGATGCTTCTATCCATCCAATGGCATTAATGAATATCATCTCCATTTTCCATAATGACGAAATAAACATAAATCATGCACAATTAATCTTTAACACCCATAATCCTATTTTTCTTGATTCATCATTATTTAGGAGAGATGAGATTAAATTTGTCGAAAGAGATGATTCAACAAATCGAAGTATTCACTATTCTCTTTCTGATTTTAAAACAGCCGACGGTATCCGTAAGGGTGAGGATTACATGAGTAACTATTTTGTAAACAGATACGGCGCAATCAAGGATGTTGATTTCAGCCCAATTTTAAAAAAAATCATTTCATCTAAAGAGGAATAACTTATGCTGGAAACTAAAAAATACATTCTAACCGTTGAAGGAGAAACCGAACAATGGTATTTTCTCTGGCTTAGAGATCAGATAAATAAAGTTGAAACGAGAACCTACAATACTTCCATCGTTGTAAAAGTTCAACAAAGTCCAAGGAGTTTTTACAAAGGGACTAACTCAAAGATAACACCTGAAGCTATACATATATGCGACTTGGAAAGCACTGATAAATTTCATCTTGAAAAGTTTCAAAATATCCTTGAAGAGATGAAGGAAGCAAAAAAACAGAAGAATATTAAATACCATCTTGGCTATAGTAACTTTACATTTGAACTATGGATTATTCTTCACAAAAAAGACTGTTTTGGTCCACTTACTGACAGAAAACAGTATCTCGTTCCAATTCAGCAATGTTTTAACGAAAAATTTGAAGACCTTGACCACTTTAAACGTGAAGATATCTTTAAAAGATGCCTAAAAAAACTTACTCTTGAAGATGTCAAAGCTGCCATAAAAAGAGCTGATAAACTTACTCTACAGAATATTAGAGATAATAAAAAAATCACAAATCACAGCGGATACAAATATTACCGTGATAATCCTGCGCTTTCAATAAACGAAATTGTGGAAAGAATATTATCCGAATGTGGAGTATTATAATTATGGTGGTCAATGTGCTTATTTTTCAAAGAACTTCTATAAAAATTCTGAAATATTAACCCCAAATGCTAAGTCATCTCGGTTTTAAGCCGGTGGCTTAGCACTATTTTTACATCCAAACTCTAAAAGGATAACGCTATGAAGAAATACAAGAAAATCATTTGTATGATTGCCGCCGTATGTTCCCGTTTTGCTTTAAGAAAACAATATAGAACTCTTTTAGAGATGCTAACTCGCTTTCTCTACCAATAAACATATCCTGCGCCTCCATACATTCAAATCATTTTTGTTAAAATTGATTATAACAAAATATATCTAAATTAAATTTAACATACAATTTTATATATAGCAATTGAATTTCTTATTGTTTGCTCTATAAATTGAAAGTTATCGACACCACCATGTTGAAACATCGCAGGTTGTTTCGTAGTCAATCATGTGGTTTTGAATGTTCCATATCCCAAAAACAAATATGTCAATATATTCCCTGTCTCTGTCAAGCAAACGAAGTATATAATCGCCATTATCCACTTCAATATTATAAAAAGAAAAGTGGTCCTCTGAATAATCTCCCAGATCTTTTACATCTTCATTCGGATTCGGAAAACTTACTGCTAATGTATAATCTTTTCCGGTTAGGCCATATGTAAATAATCTTTCATCACTATCTCTAAATTCGAGTTTTACCGATGTATTTATATAGTAATTTCTTTTTATTTCAAGATTTTTTGTATATATTCTAAGCGTTTTACCTTCACACATTGAAGAAGGAACTATTTTTTCTTTCCGACTATCGTTATCTATGTATACGCGCGGAGATTTTTCAGGCGATTCCATAATATCGAAAACAACTGCATTACCTTCTTCGTCTAAAACTGAAAATCACAATAAGGTGTTGGTAATAATGTAACATTTTTTTCAAGAGTATTTAAATCCAATATAATTTCCCCTTCAATATCAATTTTCTACTTTGCTCATCCGTTCTGCAAACTTGAATCTGTACTATTCGTTTCGGACTTTTCTCACATTTCTATTCATCATATATCTGCCGTAATACCTATAAGCAACCTTTTTTATCAGTGATAATTCCTGATGATGTTCTTTTAACAAATCATCGGGACAATCATAGACACCAAAATCCTGATTGATTCCCTCGCTTTGGATATATGTATTATTCCTATTGAAATCAATAATCGGATGTTGAAAATCCCTAACTGCAACACCATAACCACAAAAATCACCGACGCAGTCTGTATTCATAGCCTGCAGCTTTTCAAGATATTGCTTATCTAATATAAACGCCTCAAGTTCGTACCAGGTTTCTTCAAAATAAACCTCAACCCAGCTATGGAAGACATTCTGCGGTGCTCTTTTATAAACAAGTCCTGTCATAGCACCCTTCTGTAATTTCTTATCGATTGTAAAGCCATGTACTCGACACGGAATATCACAGGCACGAAGCAGTGCCATAAACAATGTCCCCTTGGTATTACATTGTCCATAACCATCAGAAAGAACCTTGGAAGCGGGGATATCATCATCCATATTGTATCCAAATAAAATCTCATCTCTAACAAAATTGTAGATGCTTTTGATTCGTTCAAAGTCCTCTATTTCCTTCCATCCTCTGCTTTTGATGAGTTCCTGAATGGACGAATTTGAATAATCAAGCATACGTGTTTCTCTAAGATATTTTTCCAAATTCATATTATCAAGTTTCACTTTCTGCCATCAGCTTGTCCAGCGGAATTCTTTCCGGGTATTTTCCTTCAGTCAGAATCTCGTATAAATACCTGTTATCTAAAATCATATCATCCCGTATAAGCTGCCAGTTTGCCTTTTTCCTAAAAAACACCTTAAAGATCAGGAAGTTCATGATCGCCCCAATTACCGGCGTTGTCATGCCGAAAGCCTCTGTGTGAGAAAAATGACATCCTGTTTCGGTTCTTTTTCCTTCAAAGGTGATGAACGCCGTCTTCTTGTCGCTCCGGAATACAATGCGGAAATGGTTCTCATCCTGTTCGCATTCCGTAATCGTGCCTGTAACATCATAGTCCAGCCCCATAACAATCTCGCGGAAGCGGATCTTGCTTCCCACTTGATAGTTCCCGTTATAGAGATTGCATTCGATGTGGTAGGGACTCCATTTCACAAACTCTTCCTCAAAGTTAGCGGTCCATGCCTCCATTTTCTCATAGAGAGCTGGAATCTCTATCTGCTCTGTAAGAATAACCATTATCAATTTCTCCTTTTCTATGCCTTCTTAACAACCGGGTTAGAAAATCTACCTGTCTCAATAATCGTTTCCAGCATTCTCGCAAATCCTTCCGGCTCCCGGATCTGATACTGCATATGGTTGAATCCTTCAAAAACCGGAAAATTACCGTGTATATAGGTCTGCATAACTGCATTTCTGTATTTAAAATGTTCTTCTTTACTTCCGAACTCCCAGAATGTATGTTTCTGCAATTCTTCTGACAGTTTCGGAAATGGTTTATCTTCCAGGCTGTCTGTCAACTGCCTTCTCAGATTTCCATATGTCAGATTCTTTCCCGCAGCTATAAAGTAGGGCTTGATTTTTTCATCATCGCACCACATGATTTTTTTCAATGTTTTTCCTTTTGACCAGTACAGGCTTTTAATTGCCAGATATAAAAACGGAACCATAATCCTGCGAGTCACCTTTCCGATCTGCGCAAACTGCCCGCCGTCAAAAAATATATATTTCACCGGTATTTTTGCATCCGTCAGGAATATCATTGCAAGATCTGCACCAATCGAAGATGCAACTACAAGTTCTATCTCTTTGATTCCCTGTTTTTCCAGAAATCGTACAATTTGCTGTATCTCGTCTTTTTTACCGCGATATTTCTGCCCGGAACAATACACTGTTGACGTCGGCATAACGCAATAAAATTTATCTGCCATTTTCTCTGCAACTGGCATGCTGCTTTCCCCAGTCACCCCCATTGCATGAAAAAAAAGGATAACTGGATTTGATTTGTCACCTATTGTTTTGAATACCATGATCCCACCTTCTATCCATATCAAGCTACATGGTTAGTTTCCACTTACTTGAAGTATAGAACAAAAATAAGCCACCGTCAATGTCTCAATCAAGGGTACTCGTTCTTCCTCGTCAAGTAAACAGGCAAGTAGGCTTACCAAACAGGCATTCCACCTGCTAGACTAGAGAATCACTGTACTAATTATTATTACGAACCAAATTAACACCTTGCCCATTCGACCACTTCTCTCAAATAAAAAGAAGACCAAACCAGCTGATGGAGTATTCCATCTCAAGTGCTAATTTAGTCCTCACTAAATGTTTTGATATAACAGCGCAGCCTAACCGCTAAATTGGTATAAAAATAAGGACTAAATTAGGCATAATCCCTTGATTTTACTGGGTTACATCTAACTTGGTCCTATTATAACTCAAACACCAGTTTCCCACTTTGAAATAGTCTTATTTGAAACTCCAAGTTTCTCCGCTAATTGTTCTTGCGTTAAATTTTTCTGTTTTCTCTTTAATGCTATAAATTTTCCCGTAACTGATTGATTCATATGCACTCCTCCTTTCGATGATATAAATATACTTCTTTCATCGTTGAAATAAAATCCCTTGTAAGTAGAATATAGGTAGAATCTCTGTTTCTCATAATGTTTTTGATCTCCAAATTGACCAAATTCCGATTGAACAAAATCGCTGCGCGATGGCCTGCCAAGGCTGTGGTGCAGTTTTATTTTTATTAAAAAGTGATGCCTGCCAAAAGAAAATCGCAAATTTATATAAATTTTCCTGAAAAGATCAGTATTCTCATTCAATTTAGATATTTTTCTAGATTTACAAAAAAATATGTAGACTTTTAAATTTTTCAAAATGGCAGGCTATAAAATAAATTTATCTTTCAAGGCTGGGAACTTTACATTCTTGCTTTTCAAAATTGTTATTACGCTTTATCATATCAGACATCACTTCTCTATGATTCTAAAGAACTCCAGAGCTGTTTTTCTGTTTTTACTATTTTTTCAGTTTCGATTGCTTGCTCAAGCATAAAAGATAAATAAGTATCCTGAAGTGCTTCGCGTAATGAATAAAATTCAGTTCCACTTTCTGTGAAATTTTTCATACATGCAAGGCAAGATGCTACAGCAATCTCATCATCATTCATTCTTGCAGGATAAAAGGGATTTTGATAAATTTGTTTATCCAAAAACATAATTCCCTTATGTGCCCATTCACTATTATTATTTATGCCTACATCCACTCTATGGAGAGATTGTTCTATTGGTTGATTAGATGCATTCAGAAATCTTACAGTATTATCATTAATTTCCCCCCGAACACCCCGAACATTCCAGCGTCGTGTACGAATTTGTGAAAAATACTGTTCACCTTCAAAATCCATAAAAGCATTTTTTCCATTTTCAAATTGCATAAAAGCCCAGTCTCTATCTTCTTGAATAATAGTTCCACTTTCATCAAAACCATTTCGACCATTAGTAGCTGTTACTTCTGACCAGAATTTTTTTCCCTGAATAACACAATTTTCGTATTTAATACCGAGAATTTTTCGGAATATGCTGATTGCATGATATCCGTGAAGCGCAGACAGCATAGCACTAGATGTTGTGCCCAAGTAACCTTGCCTGATAATATCTAATATACTTGCGTAATAAGGTTGAAGAAAATATTGTTCTACAATTTGTATGCGTCCATTATATTTTTGAGATAATGTCCATAATTCATTTAATTCTGCAATATTTTTTCCGGGAGGTGTTTCACAGAGTACAGGAATTCCTTTTTCCATTAATTGTACGAGATAATCTTTTACAATTTCCCGTGGAACACAAAGAACAGCAAAATCCGGCTTTCTGGAAAGTGCTTCGTCTAAATCAACGGTAGTAAAAACATGTTCCTGTAATGCAACTTCTTTTGCACGAGTTTCTGTACGTAATACACCTGCACATATTGAAAACTGTTCTGGTAAAAGTTTTGCAATTCGGTAATAAAAGTCGGCCCTCCAACCATATCCAATAACCATATAATTTGCTTTCATCTGTTTTCACCTTATCCTTTCACTTTAGTGGCTATCATACTAGCAATAATATATTTTTAAAGAATTATAAAAAATATTAACATTGGCAATACAACTATCAAAATACAGTAAAACCATCTTGCCAGCCCTTGTTTGAACGTCCAAAAAAATTACAAATTACCATGAAGATAGTTGATTTTTTGCAAATTTTAAATAGAATGATGGAATCACAAAATTATTCCATACATCAATAATGGTAATACAATGTTAGTTATCATAATTTATTTTAAGATTAGCAGTAATACCTCAATAGACATTTACCACAAATTACAACCGTCCATTATGGATATTTCATCAATTTCTTGCGGTACTCCTTTGTAAAACAACAGAATATCGTAATGGTAAAAGGAATCCATAATGAAATAAACATACAGATTACTGAGAATAAATTACCATATATATGCAAATATTGCAATACAAAAGGAACGGATATACTCTGTAAAATTAATGTAAGGTTACTGTTCAAAGGTATGTATAAGTCATTGTAAAAAGTGCCGTAATTATTTTTTCTATTTTGTGGATAATTATCTTCAGCAGGATTATCTCTGCCAATGCATGAGCATGCTTGTTTTGATGCGCCTTGAGGATCCGGCAAATATATATGACAGAGTGTCCAGAATATTTGGATAAAGAAAACCGATGGCTTTGACTGTTATCAGTCTACACCATCGGTTTTCTCAAGTCCAGCTAACCATTGAACAGTAACAAACTATCCTTTCATCGACTTCGCCAGACTCGTCAGCAAGGCTGCCATCTCCGGATTTCCAAGCACTTTCATAAGCATATCCGCATCAACTCCCTCTGGAATACTTATCATATTATTGTTTTTGTTATTCTGTGTACCTGATGCCCCATGAATATCAGGATTTAAGTTTTCCTTATTATAAAAAGCATTTTCCATAAGCTGGGCATTCTTTTTGCGGTCCTCGTCCAGAATATGTCCATATACCTCTGTTACCATGTCTGCCTGCGCATGACCGGAATCGCCCTGGACAGCCTTTATATCACCGCCACTCAGTTTCAGCTTGTATGTCACTGATGTATGACGCAGGCTGTGAAATACCACATCCGGCAATCCTTCCTTTTTAATAATCTTCTTCATCTTGGTACGAACGTGGTTTGCGCCAATTGGCATACCAAAAGTCGTGGCAAGCACCAGGTTATAATCCTTATATTCATTTCCAAGGATTTCTTTTGTATGATCCTGCTCTGCTTTCAGTTCCTTCAGACATTTTCCCACATGACTATGAATATACACTTTTCTGTTACTCGTTTCTGTTTTCGGAGTCTTCATCACGACAACTGTGGTGTTATTCCTTTTCTGCGTAGGAAAAATCGTAATAATATCTTTCCTGTCCATGAAATCCAATGCCTCAACACTTACACGCTCAATAATCTTGTTGATGACAATATAACAACTGTTTGTCTCTATTGCCTCATCGGATATATCCACGCAGTCCCATGTCAAAGCAAGTATCTCGCCAATACGAAGTGTGGCTGTGAATGCCAGATGAAATGCTGCCTCAAGCCATTTCTCATCACATGCTTCTATTGCCTGCATCAGCATCTCTGCTGTCCATATTTACTGATGCTGTCCTGCAGCTCCTTCATCTGACTGTCAGCCTGAACCTTAAATGGATGATTTTTAAAATCGTGAAGTCTCTCAATTTCTATCTCCACAACTTTTTCATCACGGTCTCTCTGTTTCTCACTGCCTATATTCATTTTGACCTCCTTTTCCTGGACTAAAAAAACGCCCAGACTAGATTTTTTGTAAATCTAATCTGAGCGTTTTACATCTCTCAGGTCTGATTTCTCAGACAAGAAAACCAATTTTACAGATTTTGACAACCCTTTTCCTATATTACATAATACTTGAAAATACCGGGTGGAAATCATTACCTCTCATTTGGGTGGAAATTTTTAATTTTGGGTGGATGAAATAATCATTTTTTTAATGATTTTCGGTGGATTTTTCCACCCAAAAATGAAAAAAGCAGTAATGAATTTTCTTAATCATTACTGCTTCAAACAACTGTTCTCAGGGGGAATCGAACCCCCAACTAGCGCTTAGGAGTTCAAGTCACTACAGAAAATCTATGTTTTTCTTGGTCAACATAAGTCAAGCAACAACTTGATTTTACTGACTTTCCTGTAAATCCATGTCAAAATAAGAAAACTGAAAATCATCTAAGTTAAGCACCTCTCGCTGACAAATGAGTGACACTGTCACCCTGAGGGTTCAACCATTCCGTTCCTACGAATTCATATTTATGGCTACCATTCTCATTTAGCAATGCAGTAATGATAACACTGTTTTCTTATTAGATTACTTATATTATAACGTGTACGAGGTCGGATGTCGATTGTTTTTTGACCATTATTTACTTCTATTTGCTTTAACTTAAAAAGCCAGAAGCTAATGCTCCCAGCTTTACATTTTTTTATTCCATCAGTTTTACAAACTTGAATTTGAGCAAAAGCCCAAGGGACTAATGTCCCCTATGCTTTTCTCTTTTCTTTTGCTGTTTCAGTTCAAACATTCGCAGTTCGTCCGCTTCTTTTTTCTCACGGCTCCTCACTTTACGCTCCTGTTTATTCTGTTCCTGCTGTAATTTCAATGCCTGCTGCGATTTTGTGCCGATGCCTGTTTCCTGCATCTGTTTTTTCGCTTCACGTTGCATCCTTTTGGGATTTCTTTTTATATCTTTTACAACAGTATCAACAGTCGGACTGAATTTCAAACTAAAATAGTATTTTTGAATATATTCCTGCACTTCGTAATCCTTTGGTTCTGCACCAAATGTTACCTTCGCCACAAATAGTTTACCATCTTCAATACGTTCAAATACACCTACCCAAAATGGTTCTTCAAAATATACCGTCAGTTTTCCACTTGCTTTGTCCATAAGAATCCCTCCTAAAATGAATTGAACAAAGAATGGACAACCCGGAGGGGCAGGTTACTTACCCTATTTGCATAGGACGGCTGGGCTACCTACCAGCTCTAGTACATTTTTAATGTACATTGCGTTTTTATCTTTGTATTTATAATCAAGCCATATGGCACGATTAACTTATTCGGTCAATTCCGATTTATAGACTTCTCGTATATATATTTTACCACATAACTTTTCCAAAACACAGACTTCTTAATCCTTATTTTCATCCTTAATTTTCATATCTGCTATTATACGTTCTTCCATCTGCCTCTCTTCACAATATTCCCAGAAGTCTTTCAATGCTTCCTCATCCGATTTCCACGGCAATGGTATGGGATCCAATTCATCTAATCGCTTCACAAGTTTCCGTACCTCTTCGGTATTGAACTCCTCATCACTTGCCTCCATTACATAAAAATCTAGTTTTTCATTTATCATTCTGATTTCTTCTTCTTTGGTCATGTTAAAACCTCCCTACATTATATACATGGCGCTTCTCGACAAATTCTTACAAATAACTACAAATTTTTTTCACAAGAAACAAAAAAACGATACTGCATAGATTTCAATCTACACAATATCGTCTTTCTTCCTATATTATACCTTCATTGTCTTTGCCAATGATGTAAGCAGTGCAGCCATCTCCGGGTTACCAAGTACCTTCATTAGCAGCTCTGCATCCACTCCATCCGGCACAGTAATCGTACTGCTACCTTCATCCTGATTTTTCATCTGCGGATTTAGATTTTCCTTATTATAAAAGGCATTCTCCATAAGCTCCGCATTCTTCCTTCGGTCTTCATCAAGGATATGTCCATACACTTCCGTTACCATGTCTGCCTGTGCATGGCCTGAGTCTCCCTGAACTGCTTTAATATCTCCACCACTTAATTTCAGCTTATAGATGACACTGGTATGACGCAGACTGTGAAACACTACATCTGGCAGCCCCAGTTCATCTATGATTTCCTGCATTTTTGTCCTTAGATAGCTGTCTCCTATAGGAAGACCAAATGTTGTCGCCATTACCAGATTATAATCCTGATATTCATTTCCAAGCACTTCCTTTATCTCATCCTGATCTGCTTTCAGATCAATCAGACATTGTGCTACTGATTTTGGAATAAACACCTTCCTGACACTGCTGTCTGTCTTCGGTGTTTTCAGCACTCTGACCGTCCTGTTATTTTTCTTCTGGCTTGGAAATATCATGATAATTTCTTTTGAATTGAGTGCTTCTATTGCATCCTTTGATACTCTCTCTACCTGTTTATTGATGATAACATAGGCTTTGTTATCTGCAATCGCCTCTTTTGAAATATCCATATCATCCCAGGTCAGTCCCAGAAGTTCACCGATACGAAGTGTTGCCGTAAATGCAAGGTGAAATGCTATTTTGAGCATTTTATTATCACAGGCTTCCAATGCCTGCATAAGCATCTCTGCTGTCCAGATCTCACGCTCCTGCTTCTTTGCTTTGGGAACGGTTGCATCCACAGCCGGGTTCTTTTCCATCATATCCCACTTAACCGCCTGACGGAAACAGCTCCTTAATACCTTATGTATCTCATTTACTGTACTTTCCGTGATTGTTCCTGTACCATCCGGATTCTTTGTACTCTTTACCGCCGGCATTTTAAGAAGATCCTTATAATACTTCTCCATAAAATGTGTATTGATACTTGCAAGCTTGGTATTCCATACTTCTTAATATTGTCCTGAAGCTCCTGCATCTGGTTGTCGAGTATTACCTTAAACGGATGATTGTTGAATGGCACTAATCTCTCCATTTCAATTTCAACAACCTTTTCATCCTGTTCTCTAAGATCTGTTTTCTCTGTCAATTACATTTTCTCCTTTTCCCTGAACGCAAAAAATCGCCCAGACTAGAATTTTTAATCTAATCTGAGCGATACTTCGTCAGGC
>ERZ1026882.1062-NODE-1062-length-12388-cov-3.305927_pt1 | contig 12388 bp, 7 predicted proteins | sample MGYA00380171_ERZ1026882 | MGnify/ENA primary metagenome ERZ1026882 (study PRJEB33269, sample SAMEA4719807) | human gut metagenome | biome: human-associated habitat; feature: organic feature; material: feces | place: Cameroon | collected 2013-10 ...
GTGGTAATGCAGAAGTCTTGTCCTTTCGATATCCACAACTTCTCAGGCTGGTGTAAGGTAACATCTACCTTCTACAGCCAGTATCTGAACAACGTAACCAACCGTCTGATCAAGACTGAGGTAGTGGAAGGTGAGGAGAACACCGTTCTCTTGAAGGACATTTACTACAAGGGTTACGACTTGAAAGTGAAGTTCAAGCCAGGCAATGCCTTGGAGCCTTTGGTAGAGATGGACGACCAGGTGGCTGGTACTACTGGCGAGGCATTTGGCACCATCTATGGCGATGGTAAGTTGCGCATCAGTCAGCCAAGCCTCTACACCTCTTATTTTAATACCTGCCAGAACTATGTGATACAGTATGTCAGCTTTAATGTGCTGAACAAGGATGGCTCATCATATGGTAATGTCGGTACTTTCATCTCATTGTTTGAGTGGATTAGCGATGCCGAGGCAGAGAAATTGAAAGAGCAGGGATACTAAGTCGATGACTACCTGCATATTATCAATCAAGCATATAAGAAATAAAGAATAGAAAGAATAGAACAATATGAAAACATTGATTTCAAAATATTGACTCGTCCTCATGGCACTGGTTTCAGTGTGCATGTTCACCGCTTGTTCTAGCGATGACGATGATGCCGTGGCTCCTGTGTTCCCACAGGTGCAGAAACTCGCTGGTGCTGCTGGCGACGAGATGGAGTTCACTTTCGAGGCCAACCAGAACTGGAGCCTCGCCTCTTCTGCCATCTGGTGTAAGATGGAGCAGGGTGAGCAGACTGATGCCTTCGTCTTGAATGGTCAGGCTGGTAAGCAGACCATCAAGGTGAAGTTGACCGACGATGATGCTAGCAAGGACTTGAGCGTCGCTCAGTTGGTGCTCACCATGGGTGGTCAGAAGGCTGCTATCGCCGAGGTAACTCGTTCTGCTGCAGGCTACTCTGTCACTGTCTTCGACGAGGAGGGCAATGACATCACAGAGACAGGTCTTGTAGTAGGTTATAATGAATATACTAAGTTCTCTGTTCAGGCAAACTATCGTTTCGCCGTGACCAACACTCCTGATTGGGTAGAGTTGGAAGGTGGCTTCATGGTAGGTCGTGCCAACGAGAATACCCAGGGTGGTGTGATGTTCAAGGAAGGTGTGAAGGACGTCAAGTATGCTATCTCTGCCGAGGAAGGCTATTCCATCACCATCGCTTCTGAGGATGGTAAGGCAGTGAAGACGATTCCTGTTCGATTCAATGGTATGCCTACCAATACAATGGATGTCACATATCCAACTTCTTCTCCATGGGCAAACTGGACTGTGTCTTTGGATGGTAAGACCTTCTCACAGACAGGTTCTAGCAGCGTGGCAGACGATGCACAGACTAACACCTTTACTTTCAGCAACTTCGTTCCATTCACCTTGAAGACCTTCGGTGATGACTTTACATTGGTTGTCTTCCAGAAGCAGAGTTGGGGCTTGGAACCAGTATATGAGCGTTTCGTCACAACAACAGGCGAGGGTGGAGACATCCGTATTGCAGTCGGTGCTACCACTAGTGAGCGTGAGTGCTATGTTTATGCTTTGCCAACAGCCGAGTATGAGAGTCTTGGCAATCCTGAGAGTATGATCGACGAGGATGGCAATGTAAGTTGGCTGTACAACAAGTACTTCCTCATGCACTTCATTCAGAAGGAAGAGACCAAGGGCGATCAGCCAGCAGCCAATGCACCAGTGGTAACAGTAGGTGGTTATCAGAAGGTAGATTGCGTGAAGGAAACTACAGGTATGTATAATGAAATCACTTCTGGCTATCTCGGCTATGAGGGTGATGAGGTTTATGTTGCTACTGTTGCTGTGGGTGACTATGTTACGGTGATGCCAAACATTGCAGGATACGCTCCTGAGGATATGAGTGACATTTATGGTATTAGTAGTTCGGGCACAGAACTTTCTCCTGAGGTAAGCATGGATGAGAGTGGTAACAATACTTTCAGTTATGAAATCAATAATGAGGCTCCTTATTACATTGCATTTAAGCAGAATGGAGTTGTAGTAAGAGTTGTCGTTTTGGAGCGCAACTGGGATTCAGAGAGCAAGCAACATCATTCCATCAAAAGAATTCGTAAGTAATGAAAACATTCTATCAATATAGCAAAGCACTCTTGTTGCTCTTGGTCTCTTTCCTGACCTTTGCAGTGACAAGTTGCTCCGACGATGAGACGGAAGGCTGGGACGGCACATACGGATATGTGCAGTTCAAGGTCAACAAGTCTGTTTCGACGAGAGCGACTCGTGCGGCTGCCCTTGACAAACTTGAGAAATTGGACGATGCCAAGAAAATCAAGGTGGTCATGGAGCATAATGGTACTACAGTCTCTCAGACCCTCGTGCTCAACTCTTACAATGCAGAGAATGCCGAGTACGGACTGAGAAGTGACAAACTCCAGCTTGCCTCTGGTACTTATACAGTAATAGGTTTCTATCTCTACGATGCTGTGGATGAGGAACTGTTGGCTTCTTCTGCTGGCGAAACCTTCACCGTGATAGGTGGAGGCTTGACTGAGCAACCTTTGACGGTGGAAACCGTAGAGCGTGGTAAGGTGAAGTTCAACCTGGTGAAGGAGTGGGAGAAGACTCGTGCTGCCAATCAAGAGTATCTCTTCAGCAATATCCGCTTGGTGGACATCAGCGTGACCAACCTCTTTACTCGTGAGACGGTTACCTTCCCTAATGTAAAGGTAACTTACGAGGAGGATAGCAAGGAAAACCAGAATCCTGACAATGCCGACGACAAGTACATGGACATCGGCAAGGCCTACTGCGATTCTACCGTTTGGTTGCCAGCTGGTACTTATCAGGTTACCTCTTATACCACATATGGTAGAACTGGTGCTGTGAAGACCAAGTATGAGACTCAGCCAGTGAAGGGCGAGGCTTTCGTGGTACAAGACAATGAGTTGAACGATAGCGCAAAGGTGCCTATCCTCTTGTCGAAGACAGCCGAGTACATCAAGGACTATGAGGCCTTGAAGGCAATCTGGGAATCACTCGATGGCAAGGACTGGAGCTTCTATGGCGATGCTACCTTCCATGGTGCCAACTGGAACTTCAACAAGGAACTCGATATGTGGGGCGACCAACCAGGTGTCACTCTCAACAGCAACGGTCGTGTCACCGGTCTCGTGTTGGCAGGCTTCGGTGCCAAGGGTATCGTACCAGATGCCATCGGTCAGCTCACCGAACTCCAGGTGCTCAACCTCGGTTCACACGATGAGAAGATAGGTGCCAACATCTTCACTGATTATGATGCCAATAATCTGACGGCAGCCAAGAAGAAAGAGATGCGCCACGACTACGAGAACAAGTTCTTGAAGTATGACCCACGTGCCTTCATGTCGGAGATGATTATCGAGAGTGTCAACTCTGATAAGAATCTGAAACATGGCATGACCCGCATACAGAAGGACAGCCGCATCAACTTGAAGGATGCACAGATTGGTACGATGACCAATCAGATCACGGGTGTGTCTAAGGCGATCTATCGCCTCACCAAGTTGCAGCAGTTCTATATCGGTAACTCTCCTATCACTTCGAGCGAGGTTTGTACCAAGTTCTATAATGAGGGCGATGCCACTTACGGCAAGTTTGCCGCTGAGTTCACCGATGCCGCTTGGGACAACATGACCAATCTTACTGATATGGAGCTTTACAACTGTCCTAAGACTGTCTCTTATACACATCTCCGAGCCCACGAACTTGGCACGATGCAAGGGTATCTCTGCCGCACAATTGCGTGACGACTGGGAGCGTTTGGCTACCGAGAAGACAGGTAAGACACTCCAGATACTCTACTTGAGTTACAACAACCTGGAGGAGTTCCCTAGCTCTTCATCATTGAGCAAGATGACCAATCTCGGTCTCCTCGACTTGGCTTACAACAATATCAAGAAGGTACATCCTTTCGGCAAAGAGATAACCCTTTCGTCTCTCTATCTCAACAACAACCAGATAGAGGAAATCCCAGCCGACCTCTGTGGATTCACGGATGATGTGGAGACCTTGACTTTCGCTCACAACAAGTTGAAGAAGATACCTAACATCTTCGATGCCAGCTCAGTGAGAGTGATGGGTTCTGTGGATTTCTCTTACAACGACATCACGGGCGTAGATACAAGCAACGGCACCTACAAGGGTATCAATGCTTCTACCGTGAGCCTCTCTTACAACAAGATAGAGAAGTTCCCTTCAGAGTTGTTTACCGCGGGTTCGCCTATCACCAGCATCGACTTGAGTGGCAACCAGATGCGCACCATCCCTAAGGGAAGCATCAAGGGTAAGAACGCCTACCTCTTGCAGGTAATCGACTTGCGATTCAACAAGTTGACTTCTCTGTCGGATGACTTCCGTTCTACCACCTTGCCATACATTACGAATATGGATGTGAGCTACAACTGCTTCAGCGAGGTGCCAACGCAGCCATTGAACAGTGCCAACCTCCGTGCGTTTGCCATCAACCATCAGCGTGATGCCAACGACAACCGTTGCTTGCGCACTTGGCCTACAGGTATCACCTCTTGTCCAAGCTTGATTCAGTTCCAGATTGGTAGCAATGATATTCGCAAGGTAGAGGAGAAATTGACCTATCATCTCTATATCGTGAACATCAAGGACAACCCTAACATCTCTATTGATGTGACAAGCGTTTGTCCTTACATCAAGGCTGGTGCCTATAAGTTGTTCTACGATAAGACACAGGATATTCGTGGTTGCGATGCCTTGGATCTCGAAAATTAATTCATCAGAAAGTTGTAACAATGAAATATAAGAATAAGTTTATATGCCTCCTCGCTCTCGGTGCAGGTTTGCTAGCAGCATCCTGTAGTGATGACGATGATGTGAATATTCCTGGTGGCTTGGCCATCGACAAGGAGGAAATCACGATGGGGCCTGCAGGTGGTAGCGAGCAACTCGCTATCTCTGCATCACAAGACTGGGTGGCTAGCGTCTCTGAGCCTTGGTTGATGTTGACTCCTGCCAATGGTGTCGGTTCTACTACCGGTACCGTGAAGATAGACACGACTTTGATGTCTGGTCGTCGTACCACCGATGTCGCTTTCTTAGGAAGCAATGGTCAGCGTCGCACCGTATCTGTTGTGCAGTTCGGCTTTGGCAAGCAGATTGATATCAAGGAGCCAACAGTAGAAATCGAAAACTCCGGTACGTATGATGAGCGTACTTTCGAGAGTTTGATTTCTGCCAATATACCTTGTAAGATAGGTAGCATCGACTACTCTTTCGAGGGTGACTTGACGGATGCCGAGAAGGCTGAAAATGAGAGCGAGCGTGAGGGCTGGTTGCTCAATAGCAAGGATGAGGATAAGCTCACGGGTACCAATCTCGGTATCGTGCTCGACCGCAAGGATCGTCCTCGTAGCGTGAAGTTCACCTTCCGTTGGGCGATGAATGTGGTTCCTGCCGTTCGTGTGGCTAAGGTTCACTTGGTTCCTACCGACCCTAATGTACAGTTGGTCGATGCCGATGGTAATCCTACTGGCGACGTGGTGCTGACCGTTCGTCAGAAGGCGGCTCCTAAGATAGAGGACAACCGTGCCGGCGACTCTCTCTCTGTCATCATGATCAACCAGAAGTTGAGCAGTATGTACAGCATCGAGACTAGCGACAATATGCGCAACTGGACTAGCGTGACTCTCTGGGAGGCTACCGATGCTTTCGTGAAAGCACATCCACAGGCGTTGGGTCGTGTCAGAAGTGTTCAGTTCAGCATGATTAATCTCCAGGCTGGCGAGAGCCTTCCTAAGGAGGTGCGCAACTTGAAGTACTTGGAGTCATTTGCAGTGACTAGTAACGCCAACAACCAGATACGTGAGGTAGAGTTGGGCGAGGACATCTGCGAGTTGCCTTATCTCAAGAGCTTGACCGTTCAGGCATACGGTTTGACCCATTTGCCAAGCAACTTCAAGAAGTTGGGCAATACCTTGGAGACACTCAATCTCGTAAGTAACAACTTCAACAAGCTCTCAGACATTACAGATGTTGTAAACGAGGAGAATTTCCCTCACTTGCGCAACTTGATTATCTATGCTCAGCGTCGTAACGATGTATGTATCGACCTCAGCGGACTGGATAGAAACAGTGATGGCAACCTCGTCTATAATGGCAATCCTATCGGTCTCTATGGCAACATCAGTGCTGGCACTTCCGACCGTCAAGCACTCTTGAAGCTCCTCACTTGGGATAAGTTGAATGCCCTGGAGTTGTCTTACTGCTACTTGGAGGGCGAACTTCCTGATGATGACGAGATGGATGTGGCATTGGAAGCTGCAGGCAAGCGAACACGCTATAATGCGTCCGACTTCTCTACCGATAAGTCTCAGTATCTCGACAAGTTGGTAGGCGATACCTGTAAGTGGTTGCTCTCTCAGTGGGACAACCCTGTTACTTGCAAGCGCAAGGATGGCACCGTACTCTATGAGGATGTCTATCCAATGAGTGTGCCACGTGTATTGCCAAACTGCCGTTCTCTGACGCTCAACCTCAACTTCCTGACCGGTCGTGTGCCAAAGTGGTTGCTCTTCCATCCACACTTGGTGGAGTGGAGTCCTGCCATCATGGTGTTCAACCAGCAGGTCCGAGGCAAGAGTAGTATAGGAGCTAACGCAGGGTTCTCCGACTTGACAGAGGATAGCTACAGCTACGACTACTATTATGGAACCAGTGACCCAGGCAATAAGTGGGAAGTTCCAGGCGTGGCATATCCATTGTACTATCGTACTTACGTTGCCGCTGGCGATGTAGATGATGCAACGGAAGCTGCTGTTCTCGCCAAGTATAAGAGAAGCCGTCAGGCAAGAAGATAAGTATCGTAGAAGAATGGTACTGATCTGATGATTATAATAAGAATATTCATAACATATAGAAGCAAACAATGAAGAAAAAGTTTTTCTATATAGCAATGGTCGCTTTGGCTTTGACAGGTTGTGCAGACAACCTGTCGGGCATCGACTCGTCTGAGGGAAAGACCGACATCACCATCCCTGCTGATGCTACCGAGGGTGAGTTGTTGATCAAGTTCAATCCTGAGATGAGCGACATTCTCGACCAGGCACAGAGCACGATGACTCGTGCTGCAGTAGGCACTCGCTCCGGCATCCCTTCTACCGATGAGGTGCTCGACATCTTGGGTAGCTATAGCTTCAAGCGTGTCTTCCCAGTAGATGCCAAGAACGAGGCTCGTACTCGTGAAGCAGGCTTGCACTTGTGGTACACCGTCAAGTTTGACAAGGGCACCGACTTGAAGGCTGCTGCCGAGCGACTCAAGCAGTTGGGTGAGATTTCCAAGGTGCAGACCAATGGACATATCCAGCGTGCTTACAACAAGAACTCCAAGCGTATCTACCTCAACGAGAGTGCGCTTCAGTCGAAGGCTACTCGTTCCTTGGACAATGGTGAACCTAATGACCCTGGTTTCGCTTATCAGTGGCACTACCGCAACTTGGGCGAGGGCAACTATGACTTCGAGAAGTTGAACGACAACAAGGCTACCGCTCAGGCAGGTTGTGATGTCAATGCTGCTGAGGCTTGGAAGAAGTGTACCGGTGATCCATCTATCATCGTGGCAGTGCTCGATGAGGGCGTGATGTATTCTCACCCAGACTTGGCTGCCAATATGTGGACTAATCCTGGTGAGACTACCCAAGGTGCCAAGACCGATGGCGATGGCAATGGTTACGAGGGAGACTTGCATGGTTATAACTTCGTCGCTAATAACGGAAATATCTCTTGGACAGATGCCAATGATACAGGTCACGGAACTCACGTGGCAGGTACTATCGCAGCAGTCAATAACAATGGCATCGGTGTGAGTGGTATCGCAGGTGGTGATGGAACACCTAACTCTGGTGTCAAGATTATGTCTTGTCAGGTATTCTCTGGTCAGAGCAGTGTGACCTTGGCAGGTGAGGCGAGAGCCATCAAGTATGCTGCCGACAATGGTGCTGTCATCTTGCAGTGCAGTTGGGGTTACAACTCTTCTGAGTCAAGTATCGTCGATGGTTATACCCCAGGTCCTGCTACCGAGAAGGAGTGGGCAGAGACCTATCCTTTGGAGAAGGAGGCTTTGGATTACTTCATCCACAATGCAGGTTCTCCTAATGGTGTTATCGATGGTGGTATTCCAGTCTTCGCTGCTGGTAATGAGTATGCAGGCAATCCTGCGTTCCCTGGTGCTTACTCCAAGTGCGTTTGCGTAGCATCTCTTGCTGCAGACTATACACCAGCTTGCTATACAGACTATGGCTCACTCGTTACCTTGAGTGCTCCGGGTGGTGACTTGGAGTACTATAGTAAGATAGGTGAGACCGACGAGGAGTATTGGGGTGAGACCAGTGAGGCTAAGGGCGCAGTGCTTTCTACTATGATTCAGAATGGCAAACATGCCTATGCTTATATGGAGGGTACTTCCATGGCTTGTCCTCATGTATCGGGTGTCGCTGCCTTGGGCTTGGCTTATGCTGTCAAACAGCATCGTCACTATCGTGCTGCCGATTTCGTTAGCTTGATGAAGAAGTCGGTGAAGGATTTGGATAGCCACTATGGAAATGGTGCTACCAAGACTTATTACATGAACCATACTACTGTAGGTGCTTCTCCTGACATCATGGATTTGTCTAAGTACATCGGCAAGATGGGTACAGGTTTGATAGATGCAGCCAAGCTCCTTCAAGGAGTAGAGGGCAAGGAATATAGTTCGGATATGAAGTTGCCTAACATCTATGTGGCAACCGAGAAATCGACTTCCTTGAATCTCGCTAGCTACTTCGAGGGTGGCAGTCAGACTTATACCGTGGCTGTGGCTGATGCCAACGTGGCTTCTGCTTCTGTAGAGGGCACAACATTGGTAGTGAAAGGCTTGTCTGTAGGTAGCACTACCTTGACGGTGACCGCTGCCGGTGGAACCCAGCAGACTGTTACCATTACGGTACGTAAGAAGGCTAACAACAACGGTTGGATGTAATCATTACTGAATTCAGTGAAATCATTACTGAGATGAAACAGATAATCACATTCATCATCGTCCTTTTCTCGATGGCTGCGATGTCAAGTCGGGCGCAAGAGCCTAGAAATGAAGGCTTGCTGAAGTTTGACCAGCAGGTCATCGAGGCAGGGACGATGACCGAGGATGATGCTCCACGTACCTATACCTTTGTGGCCAGGAACGTGAGTGGCAGTGTGCAAGAGATCGCTCGCATACAGACCACTTGTGGATGCACCAAGTCGAGTATTGACAAGATGAAGTTGCAGCCGGGAGATAGTTGTAAGATAGAACTCACGTTCACTCCCAACGGCTATCCTGGTACCATTGACACAAGGGCTTTCATTTATCTGAAAGAAAAAGGGGTTTTGAAGATTGGGTTGCATGGCATGGTGCTTCCTAGTGCCGATGTTTGGTATCGCTTCCGCTATCAGATGGGCGACTTGCGACTGAAGCAAAACAAGGTTGCCTTCAAGGAAGTGAAAGCCGGTACTCAGCCAGAGACTCGCATCCTCTGTGGCAATAGTGGCAAGAAAGCCTTGCATATCACGAGTTTGGTACTTCCTCAGTATGCTCAGGTCAAGACAGAGCCAGAGGTGATAGAACCAGGCGATGAGGCTGATTTGGTCATTACGCTTCTCGTGGATAGAATACCGCCGATGATGAAGCCCGACTTCACCTTCCCGATTATCTTGGAGGGCGTGGATGCCAAGCCTTCCGACCGCACCATCACGGTGAGTGTGAACCGTAACAATTAAAAAGAATCAATGATATGAAACATATAATTAAACTTTTCACCTTGTTGGCAGCCTTGCTTCTCACGACAGGTCTTGTGTCTTGCAGCAGTGATGATGAGCCAAAGGAGCAGTCTTTGGCAGTGACACCAGCCAACCTGAATGGTGTCTGGAAGATGACTGCTTGGAACAATGGTCAGCCGATGCCAGAGGGTACTTACTGCTATGTAGTCTTCCATCGTCGTGACAACACCATGGAGATGTATGACAATCTCAACAGTATGTATGCCGTTCATACTACAGGTAGTTTCAAGGTAGAACAAGACCCATATTTGGGTTATGTAGTGAGTGGCAGTTACGATTACAACCTGGGTGATTGGAATCAGTCTTACATCGTAACCAACCTCTATGCAAGTGGTTCTATGATTTGGACTGCCAAGGATGATGCTAGCGATGTATGTCGCTATGAGCGTTGCGATGCCGTGCCTTCCGACATTATCAAGGAGGCAAGCGACATCGAGTAATCATCTCTCGACTCATTTGAGAATCAATATACAAAGACGTATGGGCGTTATCTTGCGCTCGTACGTCTTTTTTCTTGGAAAATATTTGGTAGTTATCAAGAATAATCGTAACTTTGCCCCCGATATGACGATTATTGCCATATTGTAATTTTAGTGACTGACAATTTATATGTGAAAGCCAATGAATAGACTTTTATCTTATCGGAGAATGATGGAAGTGCTGCTTTGGATAGGCGGCGCTCAGGTGATGAATGCTCAAAATGCAGCGCAGCGACCTTGGCAGCCATATCTCGAACAACTCAGCGAGATGGAGGATTACGAGAGCGTGGCTTGGGAGGACTATGAGGCGGTGTTGGAGGAATATGCTGAGCATCCCTTGAATATCAATACTGCCACGAGGGAGGAACTGGAGCAGTTTCCCTTTCTCTCGGCTGGGCAGGTGGAGGATATTCAAGCCTACCTCTATCAGTATGGGGAAATGAAAAGTCTGGGCGAGTTGGCGATGATCGAGTCCGTCAACTGGTATCAGCGTCAACTCTTGTCGTGCTTCGTCTATGCTGGGGAAGTGGCGAAGCCTTCCTTCCCCTCCTTGTCTAATATAATAAGGTATGGCAAGCACGAGGCGGTGGCGGATGTCAAGATTCCTTTTTATCAGCGAAAGGGTGACGTGGAGGGCTATATGGGGTATCCACTGAAGCATTGGCTGAGGTATCAGTTTCGAAGGAGCGACTACGTGAAATGGGGCTTCTTGGCTTCGCAAGATGCAGGAGAGCTATTCTTCGCCGGCAAGAACAAGTGGGGATATGACTTCTATTCCTTTTATCTGCAAGTGAAGAAATGGGGGAGATGGAAGAACATCACCTTGGGCAGATACCGACTCAGCGAAGGCATGGGACTGATATTGAACAATGACTTCGGCTTTGGCAAGCTCTCGGCTTTGTCTTCCCTAGGTAGGATGGGAACCTCCATCCGTGTGCATTCCTCTCGTTTCTCTGCCAACTATCTGCAAGGGGCTGCGGCAACCTTGAATGTCGCCAAAGGGCTCGATGTGAGTGCCTTCGTGTCTTATCGCACCATCGATGCCACCATCAAGAACGATTCTATCTCTACCATTCAGACGTCTGGTTTGCATCGCACGGAACTGGAGATCAAAAAGCAAGGGGCGGCGAAGGCTTTCTTGGCAGGTGGTAACTTGCATTATTCTTTTAAGGGGTTTCATGTCGGGGCGACGGGTATCTTTTATTCCTATTCGCTTCCGCTATATCCCGACAAGTCGCAACTATATAAGCGCTTCGCCCCCGAAGGGAAATCGTTTTGGAGCATGAGCGTTGACTATGGTTATGTCTCTCATCGGCTCACGATGCAAGGAGAGACGGCTATGGGCGATTGTGGTGTGGTGGCGACCGTCAACAGTATGAGCTATCTCTTCTCGGAGAAGTGGTCGCTCTTGGCTCTCTATCGCTTCTATCCTTACCGCTACTATGCAATGTACAGTAATAGTTTCAAGGCTGGCAGTGATGTGCAGGATGAGAGTGGTGGCTATGTCGGTATGAGGTGGACACCTTCTGCCAAGTGGATGGTGGAGGCATATGGTGATGTGGCTTACTTCGCTTGGCCGAAATATCATACGACTGGGAGTACCTATGCCATGGATTATCTGGTGAGTGCCGTCTGTCAACTATCTAGTTTCATCAGTTTGGGTGCTCGGTATCAATACAAGTGGAAGAACGAAGCCACCACGCAGCGTGCTCGCCTATATCTGCGTATGAATCGAAGTGCGTGGAGCAGCAAGACGCAGGTGGATGCCACTTGGCTGTCGGGCAGTCGGGGCTATATGGCGAGTGAGGCTTTCGCCTATCGCTACAGATGGCTGAGACTTCAAGCCTCAATGGGGTATTTTCATACGAGCGATTATGATAGTCGGGTGTATGCTTTGGAACCGGGAATGCTCTATACGATGAGTTTCGGGAGTTATTTCGGTGAGGGCATCCGATGTGCGCTCTTGGCGAAGGTGGATGTCGGCAGTCACTGGCTGCTGGCTTGCAAGTGGGCGATGACTCAATATTTCGATCGCAATCATATCTCCTCT
>ERZ1026882.1067-NODE-1067-length-12346-cov-9.123297_pt1 | contig 12346 bp, 10 predicted proteins | sample MGYA00380171_ERZ1026882 | MGnify/ENA primary metagenome ERZ1026882 (study PRJEB33269, sample SAMEA4719807) | human gut metagenome | biome: human-associated habitat; feature: organic feature; material: feces | place: Cameroon | collected 2013-10 ...
GGGAAGAGAACCGTATACCTCGTCCGTGGAGACATGCAGGAACTTCTTGCCTTCCTTGAAGCTGCCGTCAGGAAGCTCCCATGCTGCCTTGGCACAGTTCAGCATGACAGCCGTTCCCAGTACATTGGTCTGTACGAAGATCTCCGGATTGCGGATACTTCTGTCCACGTGGCTTTCCGCTGCGAAATGTACCACACGATCGATATCGTTCTCTGCGAAGATCTTGCTGATGGCTTCCTTGTCACAGATATTTGCTTTCACGAAGGTGTAATTGTCACGTTTTTCCACATCCTTCAGGTTCTCAAGATTGCCTGCATACGTCAGTGCATCCACGTTGATGATGCGGATCTCATTGTCGTATTTCTTAAACATGTAATGAATATAGTTGGAGCCAATGAAGCCGGCACCACCGGTTTCTACCTCCCAGTAGCGTTAATAAATATATTATATACTAAGACTTCCCATACCTAAAATGGGATTCGCACCTTGAAAATTCAATATTTCAACTAACAAAATAGTGATTTATGCCGCTACTGGCTCCGGATGAAGTGCATTCTGCAGATATTCCGGTAGTCTTGATTCAAAATCAGCAGTAAATGCTGCCAGCTGCTCATCGCTGAGCTTTAGGATTTCCTGAAGACTTGCCATTAAGGCATCCATCAGGATGCCAAGTGATCTGCAGAAAGTAATATCTGCCATTTCATCGACAAGAAAGAAAAACAACTCGCCAAGCGTTTTTTGATCTTCATTTTGGCACTGCTCCGTTGCGAGTAGCATATATCGGGTAAACACAACAGCCACATGGGCTGTCAGTGCATTATAAGATAAACTGTGGCATTCTCCAATCAGGTTCAGCATGGATTTACATGTTTTGAAGAAAACCTCGATCTGCCATATGCCGATATCGGCATAATGTCCCATCTTGAGAAGTATGTCTTTGCAACCTTTATGACATCTTCTTATGACTTGATTGCCTTATTGGTTGCCAGCATCATGGGATGCTCGGTAATGCCATAAACGAGAACCAGATAAATATCTTTTCTGGACGCGGTCACTTGTACTTTTACGTGGGAAAGATAAGCTTCGTGGCACTTTCCCCGGAATATAAGAGGTGTTTTAATTTTTCCTTTCCGCTGATTACGCAACTGTGTGGCAGAGACCCATTTTCCGTGGAAAAATAGTTTCCGTTTGGAGGTAAGGCGAATCACGTAATCCTGTTTCAAGTCGTCAAGCTTTAGAAACATCTTGTTGTCATCATATCCCCTGTCCATGACAAAGGTTGCCTTGCCAAACAGGGAAGCGCCCCGTTCCATTGCGGAAAAAGTTACGTCATTGGCAGAGGTAAAACTTTTTTCTTTTGAAGAATGGATCTTTGGGAAAATGCTGACCGGATGGCTGCTCTTTGTCAGGACACAGGCTTCGGTTACATGATAGCCTTTTTCATAAACATTTTTAATATCCGTACTTTTGGAACCATCCCTGACAATACCGAGAGCTTCAAATTTATAGCCATCTGGCTTTATGATATCACTGTCATCGATATGAATAACAGGTTCGCCAGGAACCCATTTACGGATCGTGGAAAGATAGGAATGCAGGGCTTTTACAGGAGTGCCGTTATTCCGATGCCTTGTAAGCCTTTCTACGGAATTGACCTTTTTAGAAGGTTGATGAAGCTGAGCAACGATATCCGTAAGAAGACAGCTGCCGGAAGCGAGCATACCATAAGTCATGTCAGCAGTGGACTTTCTATCCGGTTTGGACAGGTGTCTGGAAATTTTGTTTGAAAAAGTTAAAATTTCCCGTTTCAAAGTGTAAGTATTTGATGTAAAATAAGCCACAGGGAATCCTCCTCTTTTTTGTTTAGTACAGTTTTGTTGTGGTGACTTAATTTTACATCAAAAAGGAATAGGATTCCTTATATTTTGCGCATTTTTTGGAAGTTGTTTATGACAATATATGAAAATATGTGTGGCTGTGGATAAAACTACGGAAACTCAAGAGGAATTATAGAGTTGATAGAATAGATATTTTATGCTATTCTAAACTATAAGAATTATAAAAGGTGAATATAGAATGTCTGCATATAAAAATTGTGTTAAATGGGCATACAAGATTATTACTAACGAAAAAATAATTGGATTTACAAGAAAAATCTACCACGTCTTTTTGAAAATAATTGGCGAAAAAAAAGCTCATATAATTACGGAAAAAAATAGATTTTTATATTATGAGAAACTTACTACACAACGTAGCTTGGATAATAATGAACTTATATATGAAGAAGAAAAAGCACTAGAGGTCTATGCACCTCTGGTTTCAGTTATAGTTCCTAACTATAATCATGTAAAATATTTAAGACAGCGCTTAGAATCTATTTATAATCAAACGTATAATAAATTTGAAGTGATTTTGTTAGATGATGCATCTACTGATGAAAGTGTTGAAGTGCTAAAAGAATATCAAAGTAAATACAGTGAAAAAACAACACTTGTAATAAATGATCAAAATAGTGGAAATACCTTTAAACAATGGAAAAAGGGATTGGAAATAGCTAAAGGAGAATTGGTATGGATTGCGGAAAGCGATGATTATTGTGAGTTGAATTTATTAGAAAAATTGATTCCTACATTTAGATATCAGTCGGTGAGAATTGGATTTTGTCCCAGTATTTTTGTCAGAGATGGGAAAACAGTATGGTCAACACAAGAGTATTTAGTAGATACAATAGGTATAAACTGGAATGAACCATTTATGATAAGTGCAGCAGATTTGGTTAAAAGTGCGTTTACATTACATAATGTGATTGCTAATGTGAGCAGTGCTATTATAAGGAATTATAATGGCATAGCAGAGGAATTAAATGATTCAACCAATATGAAATTAAGTGGTGATTGGTTGTTTTATTTGAAAATAATTAGAGGAGGGACTGTTGCGTATACAGTAGAAACCCATAATTATTATAGAGTTCATGAACAAAGTACATCTTTAAAGATACAAAAAACAGAAAGATATTACCAGGAATTTGAACAAGTTTCTTGTTATATTGCAAAAAGCTATAAAGTGGATTTTGCTATGTTTGAAAAGAACTTGGATAACTTAAAATCCCATTATAGAACAGATATGCAGACACAAACAGATGAAGTGGTGGAAAAGTGGTATTCACTTTCCGAAATACAAGAATGTGTAGGAAAGAGAAAACTAAATATTGCATTTGCAATATACGCAACAAAAAGTGGCGGAGGCGAAATATATCCTATTTATCTTGCAAATGAGATGCGAAAAAGGGGATACAATGTTTCAATAATAAATTTTCGGTTTGAGCCGACACAAAAAAATGTGTTAGATCGAATTGAAAAGAGTGTTCCTTACATTGATATTTTGGAATTAGAAAATGTAGCCGCAATTATTAAAAAAATGGATATAGATGTGGTTCATTCGCACCATGCAAATGTAGATGAAGCCTTGGCTATACTAAAAAACGAATTGGACTTAAAATTTAAACATGTGGTCACATTACATGGATTGTACGAAATGTTACCACAAGAAAGGGCGGGACAGATTATTCAGGAGGTGATTAAAGAATGCAATAAATTTATTTATATTGCAGAAAAGAATAAGCTGAGATTTGAAGAAACAGGCAACTATGATCCTGCCAAATTTGTAAAAATTGTTAATGGAGTACCGAATATTGATGTCAAAAAGATAACGAGAGAAGATATTGGTTTAAAAAAATATGACTTTGTTATTGCCTTAGCAAGCAGAGCACTACCAGAAAAGGGATGGAAGGTAGCTATTGATGCTGTTGAGGCATTAAATGAAAGATATAATAAGAGAATTGTTTTACTGCTTCTTGGTGAAGGAGAGGAAAGACAACGGTGGAAATATAAGGAATGTTATAATATTCGTTTTTTGGGGAACAGCAATTATGTAAAAAGCTTTTTTGCAATTGCGGATTTAACGATTTTGCCTTCTACTTATGAAGGGGAAAGTGTTCCTTTGGTAGTAATTGAAAGCCTTCAAATGGGAACTCCTGTTGTGGCAACAGACATAGGAGAAATACGGGAACAGCTAGATGTTGGGAAACAGAGTCAAGCAGGACTGCTTATACCTTTACAAGGTAAGGAAACATTGACGGCGAATTTGGAAGAAGAAATATCAAAGTGTATTGATAATCCTAAATTGCTACAAAAGTTAAGAAAGAATACTGCGCTTGCAGCAGTAAAGTTTGACTTTGATAAAATAATTGACAAACATATTCATTTGTATAACGAAATAATGAATATTTAGAAATCAAATAAAATAATGGAGAAAGGAAACAAAATGAAGTCAATAATACAATGGTTAAAAAATTATAAGTTAATATGGAATTTGTCAAAAAATGATTTTACGACGCGATATGCGGGCTCCTATTTAGGAGTGTTTTGGGCGTTTGTTCAACCAATGGTTATTGTGTTGATGTATGTGTTTGTTTTTCAGGTGGCTTTTCATGCAGATGCCAAGGCAGGTGGGTATCCATATGTACTTTGGCTTATATCTGGTATAGTACCTTGGTTCTTTTTTAGTGAAGCAATACCCACTGCATCAAATTGTTTTTTGGAGTATAGTTACTTAGTAAAAAAAGTAGTTTTCCCTATTAGTATATTACCTATTGTTAAGATAGTATCTGCTTTTTTTGTACATGCTTTTTTTGTAGTTTTTTCATTTGCAATATATGCATTAATGGGGAAGGTGCCAGGGATTTATTTTGTGCAGATACTATATTATTTATTATGTATTATAGCATTGATTACCGCATTATCTTTTTTTACTTCGTCAATTGTTCCTTTTTTCAAAGATTTTGCCCCTATTATCAACATAATAATGCAAATTGGCATGTGGGCAACACCTATCTTATGGGATGTTAATGATGTTTTTTCACCCGAAAATGATCTGGGATGGTTGATATATGTATTCAAAGCTAATCCGATGTATTATATTGTGCAAGGATATAGAGATTCTTATATGAATAGGGCGTGGTTTTGGCAACATCCAGGAATTACAGCGTATTTTTGGATTTTTACAATTACGGTAGGAGTGTTCGGCTATAAATCTTTTAAGAAAATGAAACCTCATTTTGCAGATGTATTATGATGAAGGAGAAAAAATGGAAGACATCGTTGTAAAAGTAGATCATATTAGTAAATCATATAGATTATATGATAAGCCGGTGGATAGATTAAAAGAGTCTTGGGGAATTGGAAAGAAATGCTATCATAAAGATCATTTTGCACTCAAAGACATTAATTTTGAAGTAAAGCGTGGAGAGTGCTTGGGAATTATTGGCACTAATGGTTCTGGAAAATCGACATTATTAAAAATTATTACAGGTGTGTTGAGCCCATTGACTGGAGAAGTAACAGTGAATGGAAAAATAAGTGCGTTATTAGAACTTGGAACTGGATTTAATATGGAGTATACGGGAATAAAAAATATCTATCTTAATGGTACTATGATGGGGTACAGTAAGCAAGAGATGGATAACAAGATAGATAACATTATAGAATTTGCTGAAATTGGTGAATTTATTAATCAACCCGTAAAGACATATTCAAGTGGAATGTTTGCAAGACTGGCTTTTGCAGTTGCTATAAATGTAGAACCGGATATTTTGATTGTAGATGAAGCATTAAGTGTAGGGGATATTTTCTTTCAAGCTAAATGCTATAAGAAGTTTAATGAATTTCAAGAACAAGGAAAAACAATATTATTTGTATCACACGATTTAAGTAGTGTGCTGAAGTATTGCAACAAATGTTTGTTGATAAATAAAGGTGAACAAATTGCACTAGGTGATACTGCGGATGTAGTAAACGTATATCGAAAAATATTAGTGCAGGATTCTCGAGAAAAGGATGCACAAAAAGAGAATATCTTAGTGGATGCTGATAAGGAAGAAGAGATAAAAAATAGTTTTCCTAATACGATAACTGCAGAAGAGGAAAATTGGAAGGAAAGGATGATAGTTAATAATAATTTTGTAGAATATGGAAATAATAAAGCTAGAATTATTGATTTTGGAATAGAAGATGACAAGGGCAGTATAGCAACGACTATAATGAAAGGAAGTAACTACAAAATAAAGTTTAAAATTCATTTCATGGAAAAGATAAAGGATCCTATTTTTGCGTATACAATTAAAGATTTAAAAGGGGTAGAACTTACAGGAACTAATACAATGTTAGAAGGCAACAATATTGCTGAGGGAAATCCGGGAGACGTTGTTACGGTAGCATTTAAACAAAAAATGTTATTGCAGGGAGGTCAGTATTTACTGTCTATAGCATGCACGGGCTATGAAGGCGAAAAATTTGTGGTTTATCATAGATTATATGACATATGTAATGTGCATGTTATATCGGAGAAAAATACAATTGGAGTATTTGATAACGAAGTAAAAGTTTCTTATGAGTAAAGTAAGTGTGTTTTGAAAATTAGCGAGAAAGGAATTGGTAACGAATAAATTGGATAGACCTGAAAAAATAGGAAATGTATTGCTGAATTATAAATTTTATAATGGAACCGATCAATATTCAGATGGCGAAATAGAAGAAGAACTTTTGAAAATTGTACAAGAAAATGAGGATTATTGTGAAATTATAAGCCATAGAGTTAACTGGCCAATTATGTATCATTTATCAAAAGAAAGAGAAAATATAGTTAGTTGGATAGAATTCAAAAAAAATTCGGAGATTCTAGAGATAGGTGCTGGGTGTGGCGCAATAACGGGGTGCCTGTGTGAAAAAGCCAAAAGTGTTACAGCAGTAGAACTATCTAAACGGAGAAGTTTAATTAATGCTTATAAGAATAAAAAGTATAATAATTTGGAAATAATAGTGGGTAATTTTGAAACAGTATACCAGAACTTGCAAAAAAAGTATGATTATATTACATTAATTGGCGTATTAGAATATGCACCATTATATGTACAAGGGGCTAAGCCGTTTGAAACGCTATTGAAAAACGCTAATCATTTATTAAATACAAACGGTGAAATAATTATTGCAATTGAAAATAGATTTGGCTTAAAATATTTTGCTGGTTGTAAAGAAGATCATTTGGGGAAACCTTTTATAGGAATAGAAGGCTATGACTGTGGTAGAACGAAAGTACAAACATTTAATAAGAAAGAATTAATACAATTATTCAAAAATGCTGGATTTTTATCATGGGATTTTTTTTATCCGTATCCTGACTACAAGTTTCCAGAATGTATATATTCAGATGTTTATTTGCCCCAAAAAGGGGAACTTGTGAATAATGAAAGAAATTTTGATTCTAATAGATTGAGATTATTTGATGAAACAAAAGCATTTGATACAATAATAGATTCAGAATATTTTACAGATTTTTCTAATTCATTTCTAATTAGAATAAAAAAGAAAGAGGATTAGCAGTAGATGCAAGATGTTTTATATGCAAAGGCTTCCATGCAAAGAAAAAAAGAATTTCAAGTTATTACTAGAATAGTCAAAGAGGATAGCGATTATTTTGTGGAGAAAATCCCTGTTAATTCCGAAGGATATCAGCATATACAGACCTTGCCAAGTTATGCATGCACTTTACGGGAAACATATAAGAATGTTGCGGATGTAGAGGTGGCTTCATGTATTGTAAAGAATGGAAAGGCTGTTTTTGAGTATGAAGTAGGAGAGAGATTCGATCACCAAGTTACAAGGGCTTGTGAAACAGGTGATTTAAATAAAATTTTAACTAAAATTCAGGAGTATATTGAACTACTTTTATGTATGAAGACAACAGAAGAGTTTCAATTAACAAAAGAGTTTGTTGAAATTTTTGGAGAACAACCATTGCCTACAAATATTCCATGTGGAGAGAAAATCAATTTGGACTTGATTTTTTCTAATATTATATGCTCGGAGGGAAAGTATGCTATAATAGATTACGAATGGATGTTCTATTTCCCCATTCCATTACAATATGTGTATTTTAGAGCACTATTAACATCGACTGCATTTTCAACATTAGATGATGAAATAAAAGAAGTTGTTTATGCACAGCTTTCTATAGGAAAAGAGTTAAGAAGTATATTTTTGGCAATGGAAGAACGTTTTCAAAATTATATTAAAGGAAATAAATTATCAACGAAGGAACTTAAGAAGTCTTTTGAATGGAAAAGCATAGATATTAATTATGTTGATTGGGAAAAATTAGGATATTATATTAAGGTATTTGGGAGAAAAGGTGAGAAAGCTGTAGAACTATATGGAGGAAGCATTCAGGGCAGTAATATCCGATTTGACGTTTCAATTTCAGAAAATTATGATAGAATAGAAGTGTTTGGTGCACCAATATATAGTGTTATTAAAATAAATTCTATAAAAGGATTAAGGGAAAATGAATGGGAAGATGTAGAATATTCTACGACAGCTGATTATAAGGAAGAGGGGCAAGAATATTTTTGCAGAAATACTCCTGTTTTTATAATTCAAAATTGTAACTATTCCCAATTAGAGTGCGATTATAGTATTAGTGTTTGGAATGAAAAATACATTCAAAAAATTTGGGATGAAAAAGAACAAAATAGTGCATTAGAAAAATTGCAAAGAAAGCAAATAGACGATTTGCAAGAACAGCAGATGCAGCAAATGAGATCATTTCAAGAGCAGCAGGCTACACGAATAGAAGAGATTCAAACGCAGAAAAATAATTTAGAAGAACGCCTTGATCAGATAGAACAAAGCAGGGGGTGGAAAGTGTTATGCAAGATAAGAAAGATAATGTACAAAATAAAAAGGATGTTACGATTGTAATCCCGACAAAGAATGCTGGGAAAATATTAGATAGTGTTTTGAACAGTGTTTTCTCACAAGAGACAACATATACTTATGAAGTTATTTGTGTTGATTCAGGGTCATCAGATGGAACATTAGAGACAATCAGAAAATATCCCGCAAAACTATATCAGATAAAACCTGAGGAATTCGGTCATGGACGGACCAGAAATTATGGCGCATCGAAAGGTACTGGGGAATATATTGTTTTTATAACACAGGACGCTTTGCCTGCATCTAATAACTGGTTACAAAATTTTATTGATGCTATGAAACTTGATGACGAGATTGTGGCAGGTTTTGGAATACATTATCCATATCCGGACTGTAATATTATAGATAAACGGGATTTGGAGGCTCACTTTAAAGGTTTTGGAACTGAAAATACTATTTATCAATTAACGGATCGGCAGAGATATGAAAATGATCCGGGATATAGACATTTTTTGAGCTTTTTTAGTGATAATAATTCCTGCATTAAAAGGAGTATTTTTGAAAAATTTCCATATGACGATGTAGATTTTGCAGAAGATCAAATATGGGCAAGAAGAATGATTGAACAGGGATATAAAAAAGTATATTGTCCATATGCCCCTGTATATCATTCACACAATTACAATATGAATTCTTATTTTGGACGGTATTATGATGAACATAAAGGGCTATATCAGATTCAACAATATATTAATTTGGCACATGCATACCTGATAATACCTGCAATTATAAGACATGTGAAAAGTGATAAGCAGTATTTTGAAACATGTGGCATGAACAAAGCGGAAGAAAAAGCTGCCATTCGTTATAGTATAGATAGAAATTATGCAAGATATTTTGCAGGATATTTAGGTGGGCATTATCACAATTATCCTCATTGGATTCAGACGTTACTAGATAGGACAATTTCTCAACAATATAAGCAGAGGAAAAAATAATGAGTAGAATATTATATCTAATTAAAAGAGCATATCAAATATATAAAGAAGGAGGGGAAAAAAGAGTAATAGATCGTATTGCGGGAAAGGTTGATGTATATGCATGCTATGGCTATACATGTGATAATACCAAAATTGAATTAAATGAAAAAGAAAAAGAAAACGTTGGAGATACAATTATTGTAAATTGGATTATACCAGATTTGAACATAGGCTCCGGTGGTCATATGAATATTTTCCGATTTATTACGTTCCTAGAAAATATGGGTATGCATAATAGGATTTATCTATTTCAATCTAATCGATTTAGAGATGATTCAGAATTTCGCAGTTTTTTGAAGGAATATTATAGTACATCTTTGGCTAATGACAAGATTGAAGTATATAATACCACACAAAACATTAATTATGCACAGGCCGTTGTGGCAACAGGATGGCAAACAGCTTATTTTGTCCGTAGATTTGAAAATACGGATCATAAATTTTATTTTGTGCAAGATTTTGAACCGTATTTTTATCCGATGGGATCGGAATACTTATTAGCAGAAAATACATATAAGTTTGGATTTTATGGAATTACTGCAGGAGATTGGCTTAAGGAAAAACTTAATAAAGAGTACGGAATGAAGACGGAAAGTTTTCATTTTTCGTATGATAAGGAGTTATACCATAAGAAAGAAAAAAGAGATAATGTAAATAGATTGTTCTTTTACGCAAGACCAGTTACACCAAGAAGAGCATTTGAACTCGGGTTGTTATCACTTATTGAGTTATACAAAAGGATGCCAGATATAGAGGTCATCTTTGCTGGATGGGATGTGAGTAACTATGAGATACCATTTACACACTTGAATGCAGGAAGTGTACGCTTAGAAGAACTTTCAGATTTATATGCGCAATGTGATATGTGCCTTGTAATGTCAACAACCAATCTGTCATTGCTCCCATTAGAAATTATGGCATCTAATTCAGTAGTTGTTTGCTCAGAAGGTGAGAATAATGAGTGGTTTGTTAATGATGATAATGCGATAATAGTCCCGTATGATCCTTGCAAAATAGCAGATACATTACAAAAGTATTTAGAAAATAAGAGTAAACTTGAGAAATACAAACAAAATGGTTTAGAATTTGTGCAGAAAACATCGTGGGAAAAGGAAGCTCAAAAGGTATATAATATCATTAGGTCAGTTGTTAACGGTACGGAGAAGACACAATGAATGTATTAGTATTAGGTGGAAATGGATTTATAGGCACAAACTTATGTAAACATTTGTTAGGTAAAGGATATAGGGTAAGATCCTTTGATTACATGAAGCCTGTAACAAGAGTAGAAGGTATTGAATATATAGAAGGAGATTTCTTTAACGATGCAGTTTTAGAAAAAACAGTGCAAGGTATGGATGTAGTATATCATGCTATATGTACAATTAATCCGGGAAATTCAAATCAGAAATATATGATTGGATATAGTAGAGATTTCACACAAACGATTAAATTATGTGAAATACTTGAAAAAACAGGAGCAAAACTTATTTTTTTATCATCGGGTGGAACGGTATATGGTAATGCGTTAAAAATGCCAATAACAGAAGAAACAATTCCTCATCCTATTAATCATTATGGAAACTTAAAATTGTGTATAGAAAATACTTTGCTGACATTTGCATACCAAGAAAGGCTGCGAGTGGTGATTGCCAGAATATCTAACCCATATGGACCTGGACAAGACTATCGGAAAGGTGTTGGGGTAATTGATGCTGCATTACAATGTTCTATAAATGGGACTACTATGGAAGTCTGGGGAAATGGCAGCGTTGTGAGGGACTATATCTATATTGATGATGTGTGTAATATGTTAATTTCTCTTGCACAAAACAATTCGATAAATGATTATATATATAATGTTAGTTCGGGCAGAGGGACAAGTGTTAATGAAATTGTTGGCATAGTGCGCAGTATTAATGGAAAATTGGAGGTAAATTATAAAGAAGCAAGAAAAGTGGATGCGCAAGAAATAGTGTTGAGCAATACAAAAATTAAAGAAATATATCATTATGATTTAATGGAAATTGAAGCAGGAATAAAGGCATTTTATGAATATTTAGTAAGAAATGTATGTTAAAGAGCAATTATAGGAAGGATAATTTTATGAGAACTTACTTAGTAACCGGAGGAGCCGGTTTCATCGGTTCTAACTACATTCACTACATGTTTAAGAAATATGACAATGAGATCCGCATCATCAACGTGGATGCCCTGACCTATGCAGGCAACCTTGAGAATCTCAAGGATGTGGAAAAGCGTGACAACTACACCTTCGTCAAGGCAAATATCTGTGACAAAGAAGCCATCAGCAAGATCTTCGCAGAGAACGATATCGACCGCGTGGTACATTTCGCAGCGGAAAGCCATGTAGACAGAAGTATCCGTAACCCAGAGATTTTCGTACAGACCAATGTACTGGGTACGGCAGTTATGCTGAACTGTGCCAAGGCTGCCTGGGAGCTTCCTGACGGCAGCTTCAAGGATGGAAAAAAGTTCCTGCATGTATCCACGGATGAAGTCTACGGCTCTCTTCCT
>ERZ1026882.1074-NODE-1074-length-12328-cov-22.722480_pt1 | contig 12328 bp, 7 predicted proteins | sample MGYA00380171_ERZ1026882 | MGnify/ENA primary metagenome ERZ1026882 (study PRJEB33269, sample SAMEA4719807) | human gut metagenome | biome: human-associated habitat; feature: organic feature; material: feces | place: Cameroon | collected 2013-10 ...
AGCCAGCTGCACCTCCAGCGTCATGCGCTTCTGCACTCTGGGTTCCACAGGTCGGTAGCCATACCATCCCTTGTCCTTCGGCAGATATTCCACATATTTCATCACCGTGTTGTATCTGAAATCATATCTACTTTCCAACAGTTGCATCATGCTCACTATGTTGCTTCTCACGCTGTTCTTATCCTCTTTCTTGTTATTATTTTTCCCGTTAGAATCCTCTTCTGCAGTGCCGGAATCAGCTATCGTCTGCTGATTATTTCCCGTGCTTGGAGTAAGATTTTGAGAACGTGCATGGCTATCAATCTTCATCGCCACCGCCTTGCTGTTGAAATAAGGCTCCGCATCAAGCGTCATCATGAAACTGTTGTGAATCGAAGGCTCTTGGGATAGGGTAGAGCCAGCCTCGATAGAAGGTTTCGGACCATCTACAAGAATCGAAGCCTTGACAATAGCCTGATATACAGGGAAAATCTGCTGGTAAGCGATGCGATAGAAATGCTCGGCATCCGCTTCAGATGTAGGCAGGGAATCATTTTCGCCCTGGAATTTTATCAGAACGATAACAGTCTTTCCGTCGGCACCTGTGATGGCGGCAAGGGTAGAAGGCAGAATGGCTACCGAGCGCTTAATTCCCTCCACACCATCCACATCGGTGATGTTGCCAAATTTCAGCAGCAGGATGCCATTGCAAGCCTTCATCTTCAGGTTGTTGTTTTCGTCTTTGGCGAATTCAGCAGCGGGATAGATGTGCATCCATTTCGGCAAATCCTTGTAACCTTCATAGTTGTTGCTAAGATACGGAACGCTTTCGCGGAAGTGGGTGATAGTCAGTTTGCTATCATCTCTTGCGAATCGTTCCATCAGCTTCTCCATCGTCTTGGTGCTTACGAGGAGCTGGTTCTTGTTGTTTGTATGTACGATAGTTACCTTCATTGTATTTCTGGTTAATGGTTAAGTGTTAACTGTAAATTATCAATTGTACATTATCAATTATTAATTCCGTTGCCCAAAACAAGCCCCGAAGTTTGGGCACTCATTGCCCGCCTTATGGGCACTTGTTGCCCAGCACTTGTTCTGTGGATGCCCGCTTGGTGGGCTGTGGATGCCCGTGTAACGGGCATGGGGGTACCTGCTGATGGGCACAGAGGGAACAACTGATGAACTGAAAAAGTAGACATATAGTTGCTCTCCTAAACTGGAATACTAGACTTATTCAGAATAGTGAAACGGGAATGAATACCTCTTTAGTTTTATCAAACCGTAACAATAAATTTCTGGAAGAATTAGCTGTTAGTGAAGTCAATCTCTTCAGAGAAGTGTTCGAACTCAACGTCTTTATATCCGTATCTGGCGAAGAGCTGTTTGATATATTTCTGCTGTTCCGGGAGGAGTTTCAGTTGTCCCAGTTTGTAACGGTAGTATTGTCCTTTGCTACCGAGGTAGTCTCTCATTTCGGCGCGCAGTGCAGGTGCGTCTTTCACTTTCATTTCGGCAAAGAGTTTGTCGAATCCCCATGCCATTTTCACGACACGCAGCGGAGCGAAGTACTTGCATTTCCCGTTTTTCAGGGCATTTGGGAAGATGGCATCTCCTCTATCAGTCTTCTCGTTTTTGTAGAGGCCGGATAGATAGTGGATACACTTGTCTTTCATCGGACATGGTTCGGTGAAGCAATAGGTGATGAGGCTAGGTACGTTTCCATATTCGAAAGCCTTTTTCAAAAGTTCCTTTTCATCCATAATGGTTATGTTTTTAATGAAAAATTTCTATAATAACGAGAAAATAGGGTATTTATTGCCTGAAAACAGCACTTTTTTATATGTTTTTGTAGCTTATTTCCGCTTATTAATAGCATTTTTCTGCTTCTTATTAGTATTTTTATTATGCATTTCCATTATTTTATGATACTTCCATGATACTTCTTTCGTCATTTTTCGAGAAGTCTCATTCGATAGAATAATCTGAGAACTAGATATATAACATCAGTTTTTATGTAAATAATGAGACTTTGATACTTTTTTCGAGAAAAAACATTTATACGTATGCGCGCGATGTATCCTTTACGTTACCTACCATTCTGCTTGATGCAAAAACGTTGCTTTCTCAAAAATGGTATCCAAAAACATATAAAAAGTACGAAATCTCTTGCGGGTTTCATGCTTTTTGTTTATCTTTGCACAAAATAGTGTGCCTGAGACAGAATGAAGCATGATATTGGCTATATCTGATAGATTTCTGTCGTAACCACTTACTCAAATAGAAAAGGAGCAATCATGAAGCAGAATGTGAAACGTTTGCCTTACGGCATCAATGACTTTGAGGCTGTTATAGAACAGAATCAATATTATGTGGATAAGACGATGTATTTGCCTTTGTTGGAAAACCAACCAAGCAACATCTTCTTCATTCGTCCACGTCGGTTTGGTAAGAGCATATTCTTGAGTATGCTCCATGCTTACTATGACTGTAGCAAAAAAGAGAAATTCCAAACTCTTTTTGGTGATTTATGGGTAGGCAAGCATCCTACTCCCTTACAGGGAAGGTATCAGGTTCTTCACCTTGATTTCTCGTATGTAGGTGGTAGTATCGAAAAGTTGGAGGAAAACTTCAATATGTATCTGCGTGTCAAATTAGACGGCTTCATGCGAGTTTACCAAGAGTTTTATCTGGCAGATTTTAAGGAGAAGTTCTTTAAGTCTGATTCTGCTGCGGAGAAACTGGCTTTGCTTCAAGATGAGACTGCGACCAAGGGCATTCCTCTCTACCTGATCATCGATGAATATGATAATTTCACCAATACCGTGCTCAATGAGCAGGGCGAGAAAGTATATTGGGCAATCACCCATGCTGATGGTTTCTATCGTGATGTCTTCAAGAAGTTCAAGGGTATGTTCGAGCGTATTTTCATCACTGGTGTCAGTCCTGTTACCTTGGACGATGTGACGAGCGGCTTCAATATCGGCTGGCATATCTCCACAAAGCCGGAGTTCAACCAGATGCTGGGCTTCTCCCAGGAGGAAGTACGCAAGATGTTTGCTTATTATAAAGAGGTAGGGGGCATTCCTGCAACAAGTGATATCGAGGCTATGATAGATGAGATGAAGCCTTGGTATGATAACTATTGTTTCTCAGCGGATGCTCTGCGTACTCAGAGTAAGGTGTTCAATTGTGATATGGTAATCTACTATCTCCGAAACTACATGGATAGAGGCGAGGCTCCAAAGGAGATGATAGACCCAAACACAAAGACTGACTACAGCAAGATGAAGAAACTTCTTCAGTTGGATAAGTTGGATGGCGATCGTAAGGGTGTCATTCGCACGATAGCCGAGACGGGACAGATTGTGGCTCCTTTGACAGAAGCCTTTTCTGCATATAGTTTGACGGATCCTCAGATATTTACGAGTCTGTTGTTTTATTATGGTATGCTTACTATAAAGGATACTTTTGGTGATATGCTGATATTGGGTATTCCAAACAATAATGTTCGTAAGCAGTATTATGGCTATTTGTTGGAGCAATACCAGGAGGAAAAGTTTGTGGACTTAACTCAGATGAAGATACAGTTTACTTACATGGCTCTTGAGGGGAAGTGGCGTGAGGCATTGGAGGCAATGGCAAAGGCGTATGAGGACGTCTCATCCGTTCGTGACGGTATCGAGTCGGAGCGCAATCTTCAAGGTTTCTTCATGGCATATCTGAATTTGAACAATTACTATTATACCGCTCCAGAGCTAGAGTTGAACCATGGTTATTGTGACTTTTTTCTTTTGCCAAATCTTACCCATTATGCAACCAAACATAGTTATATCTTGGAACTGAAGGTATTGTCGAAGAAAGATTATGAGGCAAAGCCTGAGGATGGCAAACTTTCCAAGGCAGAAGTACAATGGCAAGAGGCTGAGGAACAAATCAAGCGATATGCCGTGGCTCCAAGGGTTGAGGCTCTGCGCCAAGGTACAACGCTTCATAAAATCATCATGCAGTTTGTCGCTGGCAAGTTGGTGAGGATGGAAGAAGTGGAGTGTTGATCGTAGCATTCTTTTATGAATATTTTCGATAATTTAAAAAGCGTAGAGTCCTGCTGGTATCACTGCCAGCAGGATTCTACGCTTTCTCTATTAATTTCTTAAATATGTCGTCTGCAAAATGAACTCAATTGAATCCTATTGTATTTCAATTGAATTCTTATTCAGCATTTGTCTGCTGCTCAGTCTCTGTAGCCTCCTGCTGCTGGGTTGTCTCCTGCTGGGTAGAATCCTCAGTGGTAGCCTGTGGCTGGATAGGAGTGCCAACTTCTGTTGTATCTGAAGGAGCATCCGGAGCCACGGTATCAACTGGTGCTACCTCTGCGTTACCTACCATTCTGCTTGATGCAAAAACGTTGCTTACTGAAACCATTACCATAGCTGCGATAGCTGCAAACATAAACTTCTTCATAATCGTATATTTTTTTAATTGTTACTATTTAATATTACTTACTTTCTTTCTTTGTGGATTCATTATCGAACCCGCTATTCATAGTCACAATCTGCGTGCCAAAAAGAAGAGAGAAAATGCTATGTTTTGATTATCAGGTAATTATGTCTTGTGTGCCAAATGTAGATGGTGTGGAAAATGAGGAAAGTATGTGGAAACATTCCCCAAAATCTAAAGTCGCTAGCCAAGTAAGACTGTTTCTTCTTTCTAATTGTGTCCCCTCACACAACTTTTTTGAAACTTTTTTCGATAAAAGTTTTGTTGTTTCGATAATTTTCTGTAATTTTGTAGGCAGTTAGCGGATGAAATGTATAAAAGCATAAAATTCGCAGCTAAAGTCTCGAACCACGCCGAGCCTTTCATATAGGTTTAAACCTTATGATAGAGGAGAATAGGGTGGGCAAGAGACACGACATATTGAGGCGCATACTTGGCGCTTTGTTCACGACTGATAGAAACTTCGCAACTTTCAGATACTGTCATGGACTTAGCAACGGTAGGTGTCTACGGGTGTGATTATATCACAGCCAATGGAGTATTGTATACCTATAATAATAGGTAAGATACTCCATGTGGTGGCGTATATCATATCGGCGTGGGCTCTAACGTTGTCTGTTCAGCAGTATCGGGCAATGCGAAGGCCTCTATCAGTGGGACAGACGACAGGCAGTTCCCACGCTTTTTTATGCTCGTGTTAAACTTAATGCATGATATGCTTGATGATGGGAACCGTCGGCAAGAAAAAATGTGCCATTATGGTGAGTGAGCATACATTGATAGCTAATTCTGGAATCCAAATCTTTACAATGCCCTTGAGTATCAATACTCAAGAGAAGTTCAAGATGTGGTATCATGAATGGTATGATACTACAAATGGGGAATGGGTGCTAGAGCCTGTTTATGAATTAAGAACTGAAGACGAATGTGTTTATTATAATAAGCAGAAATTATATACTGGTGGATATTTAGCTGATCCTACCATTGAAATTGATGTCAACGAATTGAAAAACGATGGCATCACTCCTTTACGTATTGATGACGAGAATTGTCCTGGAGTTAGAGGTGATATATTCAATATTACATTTACTGATAGAGACTGTAAACTGTCTGCATTTGAAAATGTTTGGCTTCCTTTGCCATACTTTTTTAAAAGAACTCCTAAAAGATTCAAGTTTGGACCTCTTAATTGGGCAAGATTGAAATTGATTCCTAAATCAGAAAGCAACGGTGTTAAACACTATGATGCAATTATTGCTTTTGATACAAGAGCAAAATATGAAGTTACTGATGAGTATGATGAGTGTCCGGTTTTCCCAGATAAGTATCGTAACGATATGGATTTTGCCTTATGTAGTAATGAATTCTATTTAATGGATTATTGCACATCGGGTAAAAAGTGGAGCTATATAGACGAATATCTATTGCATCTTGTACATCCAACAGTACAAAGAGTGTCTCAAGTTAAAGGAGCGAATGTTAGGCGTACTGCGTATATTGCGACTTATGCGTTTTTGATAAACTATCTCGTACAAAAGAATTTACTACCGGTTATCAAACTTTATAAGGATGTAGATGTAGAGACAAAAGACGTTGATATGGTCGTCGATATTGGCAACTCAAAAACTACGGCTTTGCTTATAGAAGATAATACAAACTTCAACCAAGTTCGAAAATTGGAGCTGATTGATTATACGGATTTAATCGTAGAAAATGGCGATGGACTAAAGATAAACAAGCATGCTGATCCGTTCGATATGCGTTTAGCTTTTAGAAAGGTTGACTTTGGTGATTTCGGTATTAAGGATGGCAAGCAATTTGTCTATCCAAGTTTGGTGCGTTTAGGAAAAGAAGCCAATACGCTCTTGCATTTAGCTACCAATAGTAACGACGAAATGGAGTCTTTGTCAACATATTCGAGTCCAAAGCGATATCTTTGGGATTGGCGTCCAAGCAAAGAAGAATGGCAATTTCTGGTGTTGAAGGGAGAAAAAGATAATCATATCTTGAATTTGCGTGGAATAACAAATCAGTTAAAGAGTGATGGTACTATAGATTTGAATGGAGAAAGTGGAAATACATATCATTATTCTCGTCGTTCTCTTATGACATTCTCTTTCCTCGAAATGTTGGCTCAAGCTCGTACCCAGGTAAATTCTGAAGAACATCGCTCCAATAAGTTTGGATTTGGCAAGCCCAATATGCCACGAAAGATAAAGCGTATTATAGTAACATGTCCAACAGCTATGTCAAAAATAGAACGTGAGGCATTGGTTCATTGTGCTAAGGATGCAGTTGTATTGCTGGAAAATTCAGAATATGATAATCCTTCAGAAAATAAGAACCCAGGAAAGGCTGTTGAAGTAATTCCGGTAGTTCGATCGTTCAAAGACGAAGAAGACTGCTGGTATTATGATGAAGCAACGTGTTCTCAACTCGTCTATATGTATGGAGAAGTTGGGCACAAATACAAAGGATGTTGCAATGAGTTTTTCAATCTTTATGGTAAGGTCGAAGAAGGAGAGAAGCAACCTTCTATTACTGTCGGTTCATTGGATATTGGAGCAGGAACCACAGACCTCATGATAAGTAAATATACTTATATTAAAGGTAATGTAACAACAATAACTCCTGAGCCCAAGTTCTATGATAGCTTCTATTTTGCTGGGGATGATATAGTTTATGCCCTGATAAAGAATGCTATGCTACTTGATGAAGATAGTGCGTTCAGAAAGGAACTGAAAGATTTGTCGTTTGCAGAATATCGACAGAAAATGAAGAACTTTTTTGGTAAGGACTACAATGGACAGACAGTTGCTGATAGGGAACTTCGCAGGAATTTCAATATTCAGTATTCCATTCCGTTAATGTGTTATTTTCTAGAACTACTCAAGCGAGGATGCAAGGATTGTAATGTGCGTTATGTCGATGTATTTGCGGATTGTCCACCCAATGCATCTGTCATTTCTGAGTTTAAGGAAAGGCTCGGGATAGATGTTACCCGACTGACTTGGCGTTTCGAACGGGATGCTATCTGTGCTATTGTAAGGAAAGAAATAGAACCTCTTTTAAAAAAGGTGGCAACTATTATGTACTCTTATGCCTGTGATGTGGTTCTGCTCTCTGGAAGACCATCATCATTGCCTGTGATTAGAGATATTTTCTTGAAGTATTATGCAGTATCCCCAAATAGGCTTATCACTCTAAATGATTATTATGTGGGTGATTGGTATCCTTTTGGAGAAAATACAGGTTACATTAAGGATGCAAAGACTATAGTAGCAATGGGTGGTGTTATAGGGCACTATGCTTCAGAATTTTCCAATCTCAATAAGTTCATCATCAATCTTGACTTGTTGAAGAAAAAACTTAAATCAACGGTAAACTTCATAGAAGCATCACGAGAAGGACAACCGATAGAGTACTTTCTGACACCAGACAAGAATCAGGGCGATTTGACGGTCAGCAGCGTGCCTGAGACCTTGAAAGTTAGACAAATCGGTATGGATTCATATCCATGTAGAGCCTTGTACTCTATTGATTTCAATCGTCATAAGATGGCTGATAAAATTCGCAAACGAGCAATATTAGAGGGGCGCGAATGTCCTACTGATGCAAAAGTGATGGCTTTGGTTAAGGACTCTATTGATGCATTGAAAAAGCGTATGCCTTTTAAAATGACCATTGAACGTGATGTTGAAGATAAGGAAAAACTGTCAATTAGTGCTATTACGGATAAGAATGGCAATGATATAATGGACGGCAACCTTGAGATTCATATCCAGAGCCTTGGTGTAAATGAACAATATTGGTTGGATTCTGGTGAATTCGATTTCTAAAAAAGAAACAATAAGATATGTTACAAGATATTGAACAACATATATATTTAGTTGAGAAGAGTATCGCTTGGGCAAAGGAGTATAATAAGGACACCTTTCCTTATGACGTATTCAAGGACTATCGCAGACAGTTGAAGCGAATACATAATGCTCTTAGTGACAACTGTTCTGCAGCAGCATATGGGGAGAGTCAGGTAGGTAAATCCTATCTGATGAGTAGTTTGTTGTCTTCTCCGGAAGCTCCATTTGTTATAACAAATGCAGAAAAGTCATTTAGTTTTATTGACGATATAAATCCGAGTGGAGGTAATAACGCTAAAGTTGAGTCTACTGGTGTAATTACTAGATTTACATTACAAAAGGACAACAATCCTATGAAGGACTATGTAAAAATACTTAATCTTTCGGTAGTTGATATCATTTTATTGTTGACAGACTCATACTATAATGATATTAAGATAAATCCAGATAATGTTCTGAAATATGATGATATTAATAGGCAGCTTGAACAGATGGGGGGATTATGGAATGCCCACATCATTCAGCAAGACAAGATAGAAGAAGATGACATTAAGGATATCTATGACTATATCCGTGATATTGTCGGTAACGCAGCAACAGGTGTAATACAATCTAACTTTTGCAAGGTCGTTGCTCCGATAATTCAATACGTAGCATATGACAAGTGGGTGGACATATTTAGCTTGCTTTGGAACAAGAATGCTGAAATAAGTCACTTGTTCAGTGTTATCATCAATGAATATAAAAAATTGAACTTCAAAACGGAGGTTTATGTACCATTCGATGCTGTGCTCAGAGAAAAAGGTACATTATTGAAGATTGACTGGCTTGATACTGTGTGTGGCGTAAAGACTGATACAGGTAACGATGTTATCTATACTGACGTATATGATGCGAGGGGAAACATTATTGCTCATGACTTTAACAAAGGAAATTTGTCTGCTCTGATAGCAGAACTAACATTTGAGTTGCCGCAATCATTGGCAAGTGATCGTAAGTTCTTGGAGAAAATAGATCTCTTGGACTTCCCTGGAGCGCGTTCACGTGAAAAGTTTAAAGAGGCTGATATCCATACCGTTTTGCCGAAAGTGTTGCGTAGAGGTAAGGTGGCGTACTTATTTAATAAGTATTCCCGTTCCTTAAAAATAAGCAGCGTTCTGTTCTGTCATCATAATGACCAGAAAGCTGAAGCTACTATTGGAGATACTATCAATAACTGGATAGAAGATAATATTGGTGCAACACCTGAAGAACGTGCCAAAATGTTGCTCAATACTAATGGTATTGCACCTTTATTCTTCATCGCAACGAAATTCAATATAGATCTTGAACGCACGAAGAGTGATAATTCTGACAATAAAGATCGACTGGCTATGCATTGGAATCGTTTTGATACCGTGTTTCCTGAAATAATTAAGCCAAATAGATGGCTAGATGAGTGGGTTGCAAGTGGAAATATGGGTTCTATAAAAGCTTTCCAGAATATCTATCCACTCCGTGACTTTTATTGGTCTGGTAAGAATGGTGTGTTTGATGGATATAGCGATGGAGTCATAAAATCGGAAGAAAAATCAGTCCACAAGCATGAAGACTATCCTGAATATTTTGAAGATTTGAAGGAAAGCTTCCTGCAAAATGATTTTGTAAAGAAGCATTTTTCCAATCCAGAACAAACATGGAGTGATGTAGCGACTGTTAACAATGATGGCTCAAAAGCAATCATCCGTAGCCTTGATACAATATCTGGCATTCTTGATGATGCTCGTAAACAGAAGTATCTTATGCAGCTTTTGAAAATAAAGCAAGAAATGTATAAGGCTTTAGCTGTATATTTTGAGCCGGAAGATAGTGAGGCAAAGAATGTAAAGGTCAAGCAAATTGCTAATGATATCAAACGCTCGTTAACATTCTCTGTAGGTTCAAAACCTGAAATATTTGGAAGGATTATAGATTCTCTGATGGTTCCCGTTGGTGATTTGCGTGATATTGCGTATGACATCATCATTTGCCACTCAGATGAACCAAAGGACTTCTCTATGATAAATTTCATTCGTATACAAGCAGGTATTGATGTGGCAGACAGCAAACAAGTCAATATTCAGAAGTTGTGTGACCTATATGGCGATATTAAACTTATTGAACAAGACTTGAAAAAGAAAGGTTGCTCCGTAGAGGAAGTCGTTTCGGCAGAAACAGAGACGCTGACAACGATAGCAGATGTAGTGACTAAGCATATTATTGATTACTGGAAAGAGTTCTTACAAAAGCATGTTAAGCAATTGGAAGAAAATCTTCCTTATGCAGATGAAGTCGTATTTATGCTGACGGCATTACTCAAGAAGCTTGGAGTTAAGAAGGTTATCTCTGAAAGAATCGACAGATATTGTAAAGTCTTCACTCTTAACGAGCAACCTAATGCCATTGCTGATTATGCTTCATTGACCCTCAACAACTTTGTTAGCTCGGTAGGCAGAAGCTATATGGGTAATAATGATGTTGAGGCAATACGTACAAAGGCAGAAAAGTGTCATGTGGTCGTAGATTTGAGTCCATCCGCATGGAATGTTGTGCGCAAGCCACAATCCCTGGTGACAACTCTTTCTGCTTTCGATGATGCAGCAAACATTGATAATGTTAGCATGGAAACCCTCATGAAACTTCCTCTTTGGGACAACTTCCAACGTTGGGAGAATCTTGTAACCATAGGTTTGCTCTATGCAAGTGATATCTCTCATGTTGATCCTGTGGCAAATGCCAAAGTGAGAGATCTTCTTGAAGAATGTGAAACTCTATATAAAGATTAAGTTAATGGCTGGATATACTTTCAAAGGAAAACAGAAGCTTTGTTATACGGAAGTTTCTGATTTTACAGACTTTCAAGGGATTGGTCATGATCCCTTGTATAAACGTTTTGACAGCGTACTGAGCGTTGTCAAGAAGGTTGTTGCGCCAGAATATCAGCATTTTCTTGCTACTCCACAATATGTAGAGGAGGAGGATCAAATATGTTGGCATATTGACGAATGGAAAGAACATCCTCATAAAATTGCCAATCTTACGGGGGAAGAACGAGCGAAATACGAAAGTATTAAAGAAAAGACTATAAAGGCTTACCGTAAAGCTGCACAGGATTGCGATGGTGAGGACTTGATGATTATTGCTGGTGCAATTCGTTATCTTCATGATGATAGTATTTATTGTTGTGATGGAAAAGTTTTTGTCGTAGCATGGGGAATGAATCCTGATACACATCAGCATAAAGTCATTGGCTCTGTCATTCATGAGTTTGATATGGTGAAAAAGTATAAGATAACTTTTGATGCCAATATACATGGAGTTCTTGTTGATAAATTAGACAAGTCTATGACACGTCCCGAAGGATTTGTTCTATCTGTACGTGATTTACCTCAAGTGTCAGCCAATGAAGGTTGGTTATTTAAGGGTTGGATGCCATCGCCTATTGGTGTAACTGTAAATTCTGACTTGAATTTTGTTGCGATCTATGAAGAAATAGTCAAAACGATAGTTGATGAATCTCCTGCTGCTTCTATTGAAGAACCGATAGTTCCAGATGAGTGCGAGCAACCTCAAAAAGAGGAATCCAAGTTTTACGCTTGTAACTTTGTTGCTGGTGAACATGGTAAGACAGAAGGTGCTGCCTCTTTCTGCAAGCAAGAAGGTGAAAGAATATCCGATTTTGAAATTCCTAAGGTAATATCCAAGCAAGGATACGAGTTCAAAAGATGGAATCCATCTCCAAACAATGTCTTAATGGATGGGGATAAAACATTTACGGCAGAATATTCACGTATTCCATTGTGGCATCGTTTTAGAACATGGTTGGCAGGTCTGTTTTTAGACAGGGGATGCTTTAAATGGTTACTTTGGTTGTTGCTGACATTGTTGGCAATAGTTCTGTTGCTTTTCTTACTGAGATCATGTGAAGGATGTAGCGGACATCATGAGGAAAATGGTGTAGTTCCAATTGACAG
>ERZ1026882.1076-NODE-1076-length-12313-cov-25.831946_pt1 | contig 12313 bp, 12 predicted proteins | sample MGYA00380171_ERZ1026882 | MGnify/ENA primary metagenome ERZ1026882 (study PRJEB33269, sample SAMEA4719807) | human gut metagenome | biome: human-associated habitat; feature: organic feature; material: feces | place: Cameroon | collected 2013-10 ...
ACGATATTAAAAGAAAGGAAACGTGTGATAATTAACTTCCTAATTATCATACAAGGACGATATGAAAATAGAAAATTTAGTATATTATGATACGCAATTAATAAATGTGAATACAACCAAAATAACTGCGGAAAAGAAGAATGAACGTGTAGATAGAAGTATGAATATTTCTGGAGAGACTAAAGGAAGTTTGATAGATACAACGAAAGGAAAATCTGTAATTCGCCTTAAAATTTATAATGATGATTTTGAATTATCTCTTACGACAGAGGGGATATTTGAATTTAAAAATGAAATAGTGGATGAACAAAAGGCTATTCAATTTATGGAAGTTCAAGGTATCCGGATTTTGTGGTCTTACGTCAGAGAAAATGTTTTTTCAATCTCCGCAAAAATGTTACAAAATCCAATTATGATACCGACAATAGATGTGTTAAAGACATTGGAAAATGCGGAGAAAAAATGAAAATTACATTCAAAAGAAAAGATAATGATTATCCAGGATACAAAGAATATATTAAACCAGTGGTTGATCAAGCATTTTTTTCGGATACTTTTATTGAAATATTGTGTGAAATATTAAATGTTTTTAATGAATATTCGAATGATATTTGCTATAAAATTTTAAAAGCTTTGAAGCTTGGTGAGTTCAAAGTGAACGAAAAAGAGAAGGATGCGTATAAAAGTTTTTCAAATAGTTTGTATAGTTTTTATTATAATGTAGTATCAGATGATTTTGGAAAATTCATATTTTCCAAAAATCAAGATTTATATAATAAAAATAGCCTTAAATTTGAGGATAGACGTTTACAGCGATATAGAGGACTTTTATTTGAAGCATTAGTGACAAAAATAGTAAGTATTAGATTTGAAGAAGGAGAGTTTGAAACAGGATGCAAAGTATATATAAATTCTAATATGATATTAATTCATTACGGAGAAGGCAATGCAAAACATAAAGAGACATTCGATTTTGCTGGATGGAAAGAGAAAGAAAAATATGGCGAATTCCATGAGTTCAAAATTAATCCAAGTAGATTCACTAAAGAAAATTATCAATTATTTGCAGAACTAATTCGACAATTAAATATAAATAATGTAAGTAATTACTTGGTGAGTGTAGCATGTGCTGATTTTACTACAAATATGAAAGAATGCATTAAAAGTATCGAAGAAACTATGGAGGATACAGAAAAGATTAAATTTGAAGTATATGGTAGAGATAAACTTGCGAATTTAGGATCAAAATGTGCGCCAAATAAAAGTTATTTATTGCAAATGAGTAATGACTATTCCGAAGGGAAATATGATACTGCTTTTGAAGAACTTGCTGAAGAAGGCACAATTTTATCGTAAATATGTTATGTTATATATGTAGCATTACCAAAAGGACTGCTTCAAATGTGAAGCGGTTCTTTTCTTTTTGTATGCGGGAGTGACCAGAAAACAATGGTTTTGGAGTTGCGTAAGAAAGCCCCGCCCCTCGGGTTTACCTTTTGTGGTTTACGGGGGCGGGGCAGTACTGCTTTGCGGATACGCAATTGCATTTTAATCCATGCACCCCTCCGAAGAGGAGCGCAACTTTAAGTACAAAATGGTACAAGCCTATTTCTTGAACTGGATATCCAGATCGAAAGAATATGCTTCCATATAGTTTCCACCATATAGACAGCTCATGGTGCTGTTATAAAAATCGTTGTTATAAGAAGCACCAGGGAAAACACTGCCCCCATTATCAATAATCAATACATACGTTTAACCTTTCTTTAATTTGGATGAAAATTTGATTTTTGAGGTAGGGTATTTGTTAACATAATATACTTCACTTTCATAAGATTCTTCGATAACACCTGCCTGATCCTGATGTTCTATTTTATAATTATCAAGAATTATGCGAAGTTTCTCAAGGTAGTTGTTCTCGTAAAGCGTGTCATATCCCCCAATGATGTTGTAGTCCACAACTGCAAAGGGGAAAAAGAAGGGGAAAATTATGAACGAAATAAACAATATAGCAGACACAACTGGCCGTGCAACATACAAGACAGCTCCTACAAAGATCTGTCCGTGTATGGAACAACTGTATTTTGAACTGGAAGACAAAGAGCATGTATTCCAGATAGGAATAAAAACGATATTGGAATGTATTCTTTTTGCGGCAAAAGAAAAACAGGTACCAGATCTCCCACTTTCGTGGTATACAGAAGTTTGCAGCAGATATGGGATACCGTTGTCAGAATTGTTTGGAGAAGATTAATGAGAGATTTTGTATTATAGGCTCATGATTCTGAGAGCCTATTTTTCAGAAAAAATGGGGGGATAAAGGAGAAACAGTTCCCCCATTCTTTTCTGTTGTGGCATAAAGGAAGCCCCGCCCCGGTTGACCTTTTGTGGTGTTGGGGCGGGGCGATTACGCTTCACATGTGCAATATAAATTTCAATCCATGCACCCCACCGAAGAGGTGCACCTGTGTAAATATTTTATTTCCTGTATTCAATATTCATGTCAAACGAATATGCCTTCAGGTAGTTGGTATTATACAGACAGCTCTGTTCATCGCTGCCGTGTGTAGTGAAATAAGGCTTACATGTAGTTTTACCTAATGCATTGTTAATAAGGAATACATAAGTTTGCCCCTTCTTGAGCCGGGTGGTAAACTTGATTTTGTCAACAGGTCGTTTGTTTACAAAATCTGTATAATCGTTGTAATCATATTCGATTACATCTGCATATTCCGGATGCTCTGCCTTATAATTGTCGAGGATTGTGCGGAGCCTTGCGAGGTAATTATTTTCGTAAAGCGTATCATATTTGCCGACAGTATTACAATCAGGCTCGAAACCACTTAACGTGTATTTTTTTCCGGTCTTAGCAATTTCGCAAAGTGAACATGAGAGACTTTTTAAAGACTTATCATCTGTACCCTGCAAGTTGTTAAGAGTAACAACATATTTTCCAGTTTTTGGAGCCTTAAATTTCACATATGATTCATAGCATGGTTCTCCCTTTTCCTTTGATACTGACTTTACTGAGGATGTTACAGCTGGTACGTTAATAGTTGTTTTCCCCGTTTTAACAGACGGCAGAGAGTTTAAATCCTTGTAAAAAGAGGTTTTTGAAAACCCATCTATAGGATATCCTTTTTTGTCATAACCATCGATATGGTACTTGTACGCAGAAGTAACTTTCCTTGTGGCAGCTTCAGCGGTAACAACATCATCAGCCATTGCAGGTACAACAGCAGTGGCAACACATGCAGCGGCAAGGACTGCACACATCAGTTTTTTTAAAACATTTTTCTTCATAATAAAACCCTCCTTTGGATTCCATAAATATATTTGAATAAGCAGCTGAAAGGAAATCTTTTGTCCCTTTCACCTTATATATTGAGCCATTTTTCTTTTTTGGGGGAGAACAGAGGCGGTGGAAGAACGGTTTTCCCCTGGCTTTATTGCAGTGTAAAGGAAGCCCCGCCCCGGTTTACCTTTTGTGGTGTTGGGGCGGGGCGATTACGCTTCACATGTGCAATATAAATTTCAATCCATGCACCCCGGAGGGTGCAACTATGTAAATAGTTTATTTCTTGTATTCAATATTTATGTCAAACGAATATGCCGCCAAATAGTTGGTATTGTACAGACAGCTCTGCTCATCGCTACCGTGTGTAGTGAAATAAGGCTTACATGTAGTTCTACCTAATGCATTATCAATGACATATACATAGGTATGACCCTTTTTGAGCTTAGTTGTAAATTTGATTTTGTCAACAGGATATTTGTTTACAAAATCTGTATAATCGTTGTAATCATATTCGATTACATCTGCATATTCCGGATGCTCTGCCTTGTAATTATCAAGGATGGTGCGGAGCCTTGCAAGGTAATTATTTTCGTAAAGGGTGGTGTAATCACCAACTTCGTCAGGATAAAGATCTTCTAATGTATATTTTTTTCCCTCTTTGATAGGTTTATAAATACCTCCACCGAAACATTTTAAAGATTTATCATCTGTACCCTGCAGGTTGTCAAAAGTAACAACATATTTTCCGGTTTTTGGGGCTTTGAATTTAACAAAGGACTCGTACCGGGGTTCTCCTTTTTCTTTTGATACCGACTTTACCGAGGACGTTACGGCTGGCACGTTAATGGTTGTTTTCCCCATTTTGACAGCCGGCAGGGAGTTTAAATCCTTATAAAATGACGCTTTAGAATAGCTGGCAGGATACCCCTTTTTGTCATAACCATCGATATGGTACTTGTACGCAGAAGTGACTTTCTTTGTAGCGGCTTCTGCAGTAACAACATCATCAGCCATTGCAGGTACAACAGCAGTAGCAACACATGCAGCAGCAAGAACTACACACATCAGTTTTTTTAAAACATTTTTCTTCATAAATAAAACCCTCCTTCGGTTTCGTAAATAAAATTAAATAAGTAGGTGAAGGTTTCTTTTGATCCCTTCACCTTATATATTGCGCCATTTTGGAAAACGTCAAAGAAAAACGGAAAACTTTTTACACTTTTTTACCATACACATTTTCTGTTTTTACATTTTCACTTTTTCTGGTTTTTCGCTCCTCGCATAAAAATAAGGCTGCAAAAACAGCATTGCATACTAAATATTGTAACATGTGATTATAAAAAAAGCTACCGCAGTGGCGGTTTTATTATAGATATCATTTTTATGAAGGAGGAAAACCATGGGAAAGAACAATGGTATTTCAGACAGCAGATACAAAAGCAGGTTTTTCAAAAAGCTTGCTGCATGGATGGGGAAACACGGGACCGTGCTGACAGCCGTGGTATTGATTGCAGTTTCAGCCATCCTTGGGTGTGCCGAGGCCACAATCATTTATGCAGCAAAGGGTAATGAGGCATCGAATGATTACGGAACCAGGGGCAATACATCCAGCCCATCTTATATTGGCGGGAGTGGGAACAACCCGACCGTTTACGAGCCCGGCGTCATCGGGGTATCGGTGGTTACCTATGACTTGAATGAGGTTAGCAAGAAAGGGACACTGTATTACGGTGGAAAAAAGAATAATGAAAATGCATATGCTTCCCCGGTAGCGTCCACCAACGACCCGGAAGTCGTAAAAAAGGCAAAGGATGCATATGCAGATTCTGGCAAAGCTCCCAAAGACCAGCCGGACTATTACCCATACTGGATCGATAAAATGGGAACCACGGATAAAGGGAAAACAATTTACAAATACAGCAACGCCCTGCATCATGCGATTACATCCAACATCCTCGCGATGCAGAACTCGTATGAATATGATGACAGTACCCTGGTATTCGTCCCGCGTGTTGTAGCATCCAGCAGCCACCATTCCTGGTTGAAGAACGAAAAACAATCCGTTGTGACCGGCCGTGCGAAAGGTCATAAAAAGTCCGTTTTTTATGATCTCGATCCGTGGTATGAGGAAAAGGATGCCGGGAGCTTTAAGAAAACTTCAAAGGGTGTCACGGACGGCATTGCCGGCAGCGGGAAGAATAAGGCAGGCATTTACTATGCCGATTTGAAGAAATATATCAAGAACAAAGAGAAAAAATCATCCAAAAACAAGAAATCTTTTGTGGAAGTTACATCCAGTGATTCCAAGGAAAAGTATGAAGTGTGCAACTATGCACATTTCTCGGAACTGAGTAAGGATGATATTAATAAGATTATCGGTTTTAACGGGAAAAGCTTTTCATCCAAGGGGAAAACAAACCTTGCCCGTGCCAGAAGACTGTATTCTTCCATTGCGAATGTAAATGAAACAAGCAAGGGGCAGTATATGACAACACCGGAAATGGCAGACATCTTCCTCCGGTATACGACAGCTGCCGGACTCAGCAGTAAATCCTATGGCACGGAAATGTTCTCCAAAAACGGGACAAAAGAGGGATTATACGGTACCAAGAAAGGGGTAAGGGATGCCGCAAACAAAAACATGGTCGGGTCCCAGGTACTCCGGAGTATTTACCAGGGCAATTCCCGTTTTAAAAAAGATGTACTTGCCCCGGGTGCCACCAGGGAAATGGACGATGTAAAAAAACTTGTCCTGAATGATGAGTACAACCCGCATTACCTTGACCTGTTAGTAAGCGGTTATGCCCTCGCCCAGTCAAGTGGTGACAAAAAGGCAGCAAACGAATGGCTGAAAGCTGTAACAACATATAATGAGAAATTTATAGTAAGAAAAGGTGCCTGAAAATATTTAACAGAAAATCCGGGAATACTTATGAATGACAATCATTACGGAAACCGTAAGAAACCAATTTCATAAAGGAGGAAGAAATGACGGAACCGGATACTATAAAATTATTGAGAGAATGCGACGCGGGAATCAAGATGGGAACGGCATCCATCGGGGAGGTTCTCGAAAAAACAACCAATGAAAAATTAAAAAAACTGCTGGAAATATGTAAAGAAGGGCATGAAAAACTGAAAGAAGAAATTCAGAATAAACTCGAACAATGTCACGATACGGGAAAAGATCCAAATCCGATGGCACAGGGAATGTCCTGGATGAAAACAAATGTAAAACTTGCCATGGATGAATCGGATGCAACGATCGCAGATCTGATAACGGACGGCTGTAACATGGGAGTAAAATCTTTAAGCCGTTATCTGAACCAGTATCAGGCTGCAGATGAGGAAACAAAGGATATTGCAAAGAAATTGATAAAACAGGAAGAAGAATTAAGCATTCATATGCGGCCATTCTTATAATTTAGGTTGAATTTTGTATAAAAGCACACTATAATATATAGAGTTTATATATTAAAAAGAAGGATGTGAAGTGATGAAACTGGGAAATCCTAAGACAAATGCGGACGTCCAAATGTCGGAAGCATTTGTCACAAGTGTGTTTTTGGCACTGTCCGGAGGCTTTCAGGATGCGTATACATATTTTACGCGTGAGGAAGTATTTTCCAATGCACAGACGGGAAATATTGTTTTGATGAGTACGCACCTGATGATGGGAGAATGGCTGGATGTGTTACGATACTTATTACCGCTTCTGGCATTTGCATCGGGCGTTTTCTTTGCAGAGAAGATTCATGTGATCTTTAAATATGCTAAGAAACTGCACTGGCGGCAGGGTGTGCTTTTGATGGAAATTGCGATTCTGTTTTTTGTTGGATTCATGCCAAAACGCCTGGATCTTCTGGCAACCGTACTCGTCTCCTTTGCCTGTGCGATGCAGGTACAGACATTCCGGAAAGTAAGCGGATATTCTTATGCAAGCACAATGTGCATCGGAAATCTCCGTAGCGGAACAGAAGCATTTACCGGTTATCTGCAGACCCATGACACAGAAAAATTAAAAAAGGCACTGTATTATTTTGGCATTATTTTATTTTTCGGACTCGGGGCTGGTATTGGAGGAAATCTCTCTATCCGGTTTGGATATCATATGATCTGGGTATCGAGCGGACTGCTTCTGATCAGTTTTCTGCTCATGTTTGTGGAAAAGATGGACCGGTAAATTCATCGGAAAGATATCGGCGTGGTTTCTATGCCGATAAAATTCATGTAAAAGATACCGTTGTGGTACCTATATACCGAAAATTTAATATTTAGATACCGGAAAGTCTCTATAGATCAAAAATTGCTTCTTCAGGTACCACTTTTATGAAAAAAGCGGTATCCGGAGAAGCAATTTTTACCATATAGGTGACATGTCCAGATTTCTAGCATTAAAATTTCGGGAAAACGTCACCTTAGGCTTTAATTTTTCATCTATAGATACCGGGTCTTATCATCAATTAATTTATCGGGATGTCTTTCAATTATATTTTCTCCAACCAACAGGAAGAAATGTCCCCCTTCTTATGTCACTTAGAGAACTCTTATATTTAAAAATCAACCTGTAAATTTGGCGTATCAAGAAACCTTACATCCATTACATTGATTTTGCAAAAATTTTACATTCCCAGTCCAGTGCATTTTACAATCTCTCTTTATAATATTCATAAATCCTAAGAAATGGATAATTGCAGTGAGAGAAAACCATTGCAGATGAGGAGAGAAACATGGAAAAACGAACAAAAATTACTGTCCGTGATCTGAACCTGTATTACGGTGAAAACCATGCACTCAAGGATGTAAACATGAATATTCGTGAGAATTGCGTGACCGCTTTTATCGGACCGTCCGGATGTGGAAAATCAACATTCTTAAAAACATTAAACCGGATGAATGATCTGGTGGATGGCGTGAGAATCACAGGAGAAGTGAAACTGGACGATGAGGATATCTATGCGGAAGGCGTAGATACAACCGTTCTTCGGAAAAGAATTGGCATGGTGTTCCAACAGCCGAACCCGTTTCCAATGAGTATTTATGACAATATTGCATATGGTCCGCGTGTACATGGAATGAAAGATAAGTCAAAACTGGATGCCATCGTAGAAGAAAGTCTGCGCGGAGCAGCTATTTTTGATGAGGTCAAGGATCGTTTAAAGAAATCCGCGCTGGGTCTTTCCGGTGGACAGCAGCAGCGTATCTGTATTGCCCGTGCACTTGCCGTACAGCCTGAGGTTCTGCTGATGGATGAGCCGACATCTGCACTGGATCCGATTTCCACATCAAAGATTGAGGAACTGATGGAGGATCTGAAAAAGAAATACACGGTAGTTGTTGTTACCCATAATATGCAGCAGGCAGTGCGTGTGTCGGATGATACGGCATTTTTCCTTGTAGGAGAAATGGTTGAGTTTGGCGATACGAAAACAATTTTTTCTTATCCGAAGGATAAACGGACAGAAGATTATATTACAGGGAGGTTTGGTTAATGCGCTCAAAATTCGACGAGCAGCTTAGACTGCTCAATCAGGAAATGATGTATATGGGAACCATGATCGAGGATTCCATCCAGAAAGCAATAGAAGCATTGATAGATCAGAATGCGCAGCTTGCAGAAAAGATCATGAATTCAGATTCTGATGTGGATCATGAACAGAAGAAAATTGAAAACATCTGTTTTAATCTGCTGATGCAGCAACAACCGGTTGCAAGGGATCTGCGTGTGATTTCCGCAGCCATGAAAATGGTAACGGATATGGAACGAATCGGAGACCATGCAGCAGATATCTCGGAAATCACAATCATGCTTTCAAAAGAACCGTATGTGCTGAATCTGGATGACATCAAAAAGATGGCGAGTGAAACCGTAATTATGTTGATCCGCAGCATCGAAGCATATGTGGAAAAGGATATGAATAAGGCACAGGAAGTCATCAGGCATGATGATATTGTAGATGACCTGTTTGATAAAAATAAGGCAGATATCATTGAACTGATCCGGCATGATCCGGAAAAAGGCGAGCAGGCAGCGGATATGCTGATGGTTGCAAAATATTTTGAACGAATCGGAGACCACGCGACCAATATTGCAGAATGGGTTATCTTTGCATTGAATGATAAAAAAGAAATAAAAGAATCCTGACAGTGGATAAAACTTTACATAAATTTTACATAAACGATACTTTGGATTTTACATGTCGTATGCTATGATAAGAAACAGATAGAATACGTGTGAGAGGGCGGTCTTGTGCAGGCATGGCCGTCCTGCTTGATGTTGCAGAGGTATATATAAAGATAGACAGAGGGAAAAGTTATGGCATTGATTTATATCGTAGAAGATGATGAAAATATCAGGGAGATTGAGACAATTGCATTGAAAAACAGCAATTATATGGTCTGCGCATTTGAAAAGGCAACTACATTTTATAAAAAGCTGGAGGATATTATGCCGGATCTGGTGCTTTTGGATGTTATGCTTCCGGACGAGAGCGGGTATGATATCGTGCGTAAACTGCGGAAAAATCCTGCGACAAAGAAATTGCCGGTTATTATGGTGACGGCAAAGACAGCAGAAATGGATATGATCAAAGGTCTGGACGAAGGGGCAGATGATTATATTAAAAAGCCTTTTTCCATTATGGAACTTATTACAAGAGTAAAGGCACTGTTACGGAGGACAGAAACCGAGGATGTTAAAATCCTGCAGGTAGAAAACATTACACTGGATCATGAACGCCACATGGTTTTTGTGGATGATAAGCCGGTGGAACTGACGTTTAAGGAATATGAACTGCTTCGTCTGCTGATGACCAATCCGAGTGTTGTATTGTCCAGAGAGGTGATTATGCGTCATGTGTGGGGAACGGAATTTGAAGGGGAATCCCGTACCGTTGATATGCATATCAAGACACTGCGGCAGAAGCTTGGAGAAGCGGGAAGCAAAATCCGTACCGTTCGAAATGTGGGATATGTGATAGAGTAAGGAGCTGTTATGAAGAAACGAATCAATTTACGGCTGATTCTGATTGCAGGTATTGCAGTGATTGTAACCATGGTCTGTATGACCGGTATTTATTATAAACTGTTTCAGGGACAGGTGCGCAAGGATCTGCAGATCAATGCAAGACTGCTTTCCGACACGGGATTGTTTGATGATCCGGACAATAAAAATGTTTCACTTTCCGAATATTATGAAGTCGGGGAAGACCTGCGTGTTACCTGGATTGCAAAGGATGGTACGGTACTTTTTGATAATGATCTGGATATTTCACAGCTTCCAAACCACAAAAACCGCCCGGAAGTAAAGAAGGCGTTGTTTCAGGGGGAGGGAGAAAGTGTCCGGCGGTCGGATACCATGCAGATGGACAATTACTATTATGCGCTCCGGCTGGAAAACGGAACGGTTATCCGTGTGGCAACACAGGCACGCAGTGTCTACAGTGTGTTCCTTGCGGCATCCCCATTTGTGATGCTGATACTGATACTGATCGTTTCCATTTGTATTGTCCTGGCACATTTTTTGACCAAACAATTGCTGCATCCGATTGAACGGCTTGCTGAAAACATGGAAGATACCATAGAAGAACCTGTATACAAAGAACTTGTGCCATTTGTAAATACGATTCGTAAACAGCATGAAAATATCCTGATGGCAGCAAAAGTACGGCAGGATTTCACGGCAAATGTATCCCATGAGCTGAAGACACCGCTTACTGCAATTTCCGGGTATGCGGAGCTGATCGAAAACCATATGGTAGATCCGGAGCAGGAGACCCGCTTTGCACAGGAAATCCAGCAGAATGCGACACGGCTGCTTTCTCTTATCAATGATATCATCCGGCTTTCCGAGCTGGACAGCGGGGAAGATAATCTGCTGTGTTTTGAACAGGTAGATCTGGATGAGGTAGCCGGTACCTGTGTGAAAAATCTGCAGATGAATGCACAGAAACGGAATGTAACACTGTATTATGAAGGCGTGTCCTGTATGTTGCGGGCAGACAGGGGCATGATTTCGGAACTTGTGGAAAATCTGTGTCAGAATGCGATCCGTTATAATAATGAAGGTGGTGAGGTGCACGTGCGTGTGTACTATGAAAAAGGACAGCCGATGCTTTCTGTGGCAGACAATGGTATCGGGATTCCAAAAGACCAGCAGGAACGTATTTTTGAGCGGTTTTACCGTGTTGATAAAAGCAGATCCAAACAGACCGGTGGTACGGGACTGGGACTTGCTATCGTCAAGCATATTGTGGAACTGCATGATGCGGTACTTCATCTGGAAAGTGAGCCGGGAAAAGGAACAACAATCACGGTAGCTTTTTAGCTGCATACAGGGGACTTTGGTTTACAAAGTCCCTTTTTTCGTGTAATATAGGTAAAATAAATAGGAAGAGAAAAGAAAGAGGCGAGATACAATGTATCAGGAGATATCACAGTTACTGATGTATGGAGATTTGGACGAGGATTCGATCCTCGCACAGATGGGAGAATTATTCGGAAAATATGAGACCGGTGAATATAATAAAACAGGACTTGTGCGCGATATCAATACGCAGGTAAAGCGGATTTTAAAAGTGGCAACGGATTATGGATTTGATGATAATCTGTGGCATAATTATCTGACGTTTTTCCTTATGATGAGTGAAAATCCTTTCAGCATGACCTGTGAAAAGGTGGGAGCCAGCGATGGAAGCGTCAATGAACTGGTGGAAAATGATTTCCGTATTTTTAAGGAGCTGTTTGACTATGATTTCGGACCAATTGAAAAAGATCTGGGAATCAACTGTTTCAGCCAGATTTCCAATTATAAGGCTATCCATAAAAAGGATCTGATGTACAACAAAAATGTCAGCGAGAAAGTCCGGTCTTTAAGCAAAAAACTGGAGGCAGCAAAGGATGAAAAAGAATTCTTTGATGCAGTGACCGGTTTTTATAAGGATTATGGTGTTGGAATGTTCGGTCTTAACAAAGCATTCCGGATTGATGATACACCGCAGGGAAGCTTTACATTCC
>ERZ1026882.1086-NODE-1086-length-12242-cov-4.139411_pt1 | contig 12242 bp, 10 predicted proteins | sample MGYA00380171_ERZ1026882 | MGnify/ENA primary metagenome ERZ1026882 (study PRJEB33269, sample SAMEA4719807) | human gut metagenome | biome: human-associated habitat; feature: organic feature; material: feces | place: Cameroon | collected 2013-10 ...
CTATAAATATCAAGTATGCGTTTGTAGGCAAGGCTCGTGAGTATACTATTACCAACAACAAGGAGAATGGCATCGCCAAATACGCCCAGGAACAAGGCCGAAAGAACATCACACTGGACTGCGACGGAGTTAGCCACTTGGTGAGCAAAAAAGAAAATGTCATTGATGAAGACCTGACAAATAGCTTTGACATAAATGCCCTCAATCTTGTTTTGGTTCAGTTAGGATCACGACCCATTAAGGTCATTGCCAAACCTTCCGACAATCAGGAAGCCTTTCCTGCAAATACGGAGGTGGGATTCAAATACGCAAGCTCAGCCCTTTTGAATCTGAAATTGGGCGATGGCATCCGCTTGACTTTCTTCAACAAGGAAGGCACGGAGATAGGGCACAAAGTTATATCAACCACCGTATTGGGTCTGGGTCTTATCAAAAAGTCAACAGAAGCCGAGTTGGTAATGAAAGCGCCTTGGGATTTCTCAGCCGTGAAACTGTCTGTCGAAGGGCTTAATGCGGGCTTGACTGGCACAAACAAGGTTTACTACGCCTTTGTACGCATGGCTCCCGATGCAGCTTCTCATCATTGTCCAATCAATGCCACATCAAGCCGCGATGTGTCTGGAAGTGTCAATCAGTTCCAGTTGCAGCACAATAAGGATGTTGATGTGACATGGTCTGTCCAGAGCTATCCGGAGGGTGCCGCTGATGTTGAAGTGGTTCCCACATCAGGCTTGGTAAGCAATTTGTCTCTTCCCGGCAAGTATGTTTTCCGTGCGGCAGCAGCGGATGGTTGCTATGAAGAGACTACCCTCAACTATGCCCCCAAATATGTTGCAGAGGAACACGGAGTGAATATCCTTGTCAATAAAGAGGGTGAGAAGCCTAAATACGTGTTGAGCGATAAGTTTGGCGGTGGTTTGATACAGATATTCGATAGAATGATGAACCGCTCAGCCATACTTACTACTTCTCTCAACGATTTCGCCTATCGTGAGCCAGGCGTTGAAGTGGCTGCCAACACAGGTCTCGTTGGCATCAAGACTGCTGATGGCTCTAACTTTGCTGATGGTTTGAATGGCAATGCAAGAGCTTTCAATGGCAAGATGAAGGTTGGTTTTGTGGTATCTGCCAAGGCTACCGGACTCGATGCTAATGTGCTTAAGCTCTACAACATCAAGCTCTACAATAAAGGCAAGGAAGTGACTGAAGGTGTAACAACCCATTGGGATGCCATCTCAGCCGGACTTATCGGTAAAGAGGAAACACATAAAATGTGTCTGAACGTTGAAGTGCCTGCGGGCTGTGTGTTTGATGAGATTGTACTTTATAGCACTGGCGTTCTTTCTGCCGACCTCTCACAGCTCAATATCTACTATGCGTATGTAGCCGATGCTGAGGCAGACAATGCTACTACCAATCCGATATATGGTGCGCAGGTGGTATCTACAAATAATACCAATGCATCAATCGACTTTGCAAACACTCAGATGGTCCAAGTTGCCAACATTGGCAATGGCTACAACGAGTTGAGCAATTTGATTGACGACTCAATGGATACATACTTGACTCTCCCGTTGGGAGTAAGCGTGAGTGGTGCGACTATCTCTGTCAATATGGGTAAAGTAGTTGATAAGGGACAGCAGCTTGTTATGGTTACCCAGAATCTGGCTTTAGGATTGGGTGCAAGTCTTGGCGAAGGTCTTAAGTTGACCACCTATCTTGATGATGAAAAGCAGGAAGAACTGACAAACTGGAAGGTTCTTGGTGCTGATGTAATAGGCAGTAAGGGCGACAGCTATGCTGTGCTCAATCCTACCAAGTCGTTCAATCAGGTTCGTATCACACCTGTTGACGTGGTGTCAGCTCTTAAGAATATTCAGATTAAGGGCTTCGCTCTGCGTACCGACATGAACGATGACGGTACACTCAAAAGATACGATGACATTCTGGTTCTCGATGAGGACAAGACTCTCGACGTGAAGAAGTCATACACTGGAGCCACGATGCTGCTCCACCGTACATTCACCAAGAGTGCTGACAACGACAAGAAGGGATGGAACTCTATCATTCTTCCCGTTGATATGACAGCAGCTCAGGTTAAGCAAGCTTTCGGCGATGATGTACAGATGGCAAAGTTCGACCGTTTGGAGAACAACTGGATCAAGTTCTCTACAGTAGACGTTGCCGGTGAGGACGTAGTGCTGAAGAAGAATACACCTTATATAATATATCCTACAAGGGAGCCGCTCGGCAACTATTCATACACCACTATCGACGGCGAGACTAATACTCTCAATGTTCCAGTATATGTAGCCGATGGCATCAACTATGAGGATCAGACATCCGAACTGGAACACACTGTAAATGGAATAGGCATGACTTACACCGGTTCGTACAACAGTAAGACCGTTGTGTCCGCCGACTCATATATGTTCAGCAAGGGCGACCTTGTTCACACCAACAAGGAACACACGGTAAAGGCATATCGCTGCTGGCTTAAAGAAGATGTATCTTCTGGCAAAATGTTGATGTTCTCGCTTGATGGCAACGGCTTGGATGGTACAACTGGCATCCACGTGATTGAGGAGAACAAGCAGAATACAAACACCGGCATCTACAACCTTGGAGGTGTGCGCATGAACACCAACAATATCGATAAGTTGCCGAAGGGTGTGTATGTTGTTAACAACAAGGTAGTGGTAAAGAAATAATATTATAACTGCATTATGAAAAAGAAGAAATACGTAGCTCCGGAGATTAGCGTTATCGAAATGGAGTCTTTACAGATAATGGCTGGAAGCCCTCACAGTAACCGTGGTTGGACTCCAGACGGTGACCCAAGCCATGGATTCGGCATCGTAGAAGAAGGGGATGATGATTATAGTGACGATGATTTCTAACCTTTAGACAACTAAGGAATTCACTATTTTATTAAAGTTGAACGCCCTGCAAGTGTGAAAGCATTTGCAGGGCGCTTTAATAATGTATAGAGAAGCGGCGTACGGGGCGGTGAAGTATTGGGCAAGTTGCAATCGTTTGCAGGTGTGTGCGTACACATTAAGGGTTGATGTAGGTCAATAATAGGCGTTTTTATGCGAAAAAAGACTGCGAATACTTGTTTGTGTACGCAAACAATTGTAACTTTGCATCGTCAAAACAAGGGAACCGTGAGGCAACCGATTGACTAACAACATTAGGTAAAAGGTATTGAAAGGATAATTCGATAGGAAAGTCTTAAAGGTAAAGAAGATTCAGGACAACAAGAAGGTAAAAGATTAGGATGACTAAGGTATTAGTAAGGTAAAAGGTTAGGATAACAACACAGAAGGTATTAGAAAAGGTGAAAAGTAAAGGGTAACTTTGGTAAAGGTATTAGGTTGAAAAGGTAAGTAAGTTATTAGGTTAGTATTGTTGATAGAAGGTACATAGTTTGGTAGTTAAATGGTTAATTAAGTAGAAAAGTTATGTTGATGACGGTAATGATGAGCCTATTTGCAGCTACAGCTGCAATAGGAATGTGGGGAGAAGACAACAAGTAACGGTCTTTCTCACCCCATGTAGGATGAAGCGGAAACGCAGAGTCCAAACAAAATTGAGAAAATAGGAATTAGTAAATAGTTGGTCCATTGCAGCACAGCTGTGATGGATTTTTTTTAATTTTATATATCCAGATGTTATTAGAGTTTTTTCTTACATGCAATAAGATTGGTGCCTTCACGTTGGGCGGAGGCTACGCCATGATTCCGATTATGGAGCGTGAGTTCGTAGACAAGCACCAGTGGATGGACCGTCAGGAGTTCATGGACATAATGGTTGTGGCGCAGACCACGCCCGGCATCTTTGCCATCGACATGGCGAGCCACATCGGCTACAAGTTGCGCGGTGTGTGGGGCGGCATAGTCGGAGCATTGGGCATTGCGTTGCCATCGATTATAGCGATAATGGTGATAGCGATGTTCTTCCAGAACTTCAAGGACAACGAGTATGTTGCAAAGTTCTTCCGCGGAGTGCGTCCGGCTGTGGTGGCGCTCATCGCCGCGCCGTGCTTCAAGATGGCGAAGACGGCGAACATAACATGGCGCACGGCGTGGATACCGGTGGCGTGTGCGGCGCTGATATGGCTGCTGGGCGTGTCGCCGATATATATCATCATAGCTGCCGGCTTGGCAGGATATCTTTATGGAATGTTGAATTCAAAGCTCGAAAAATGATTTTCTTAAAACTGTTTATTATATTCACGAAGATTGGCACGTTCAACTTCGGTGGCGGCTACGCCATGCTGTCGCTCATACACAACGAGACGGTGGTGAAGAATGCGTGGCTCACCAATTCTGAGTTTACGGACATCGTTGCCATCAGTCAGTCGACGCCGGGTCCGATCGGCATCAACGCCGCTACATACGTAGGCTATACGGCGGTGCTCAACCAGGGCTATCCCGAGTGGATGGCGATGATAGGCTCTGTGCTGGCGTCGCTCTCCATCATCTGGCTGCCGTTCGTCATCATGATACTCATATCGCGCTACCTCATGACCCACCGCGACTCGAAGGTGGTGAAGAGTGTGTTCGCCGGTCTGCGCCCTGCCATTATAGGCTTGATAGCAGCCGCCTCCTTGCTGCTTATGACCAAAGACAACTTCGGCTCGCCGAAAGACGAGCCGATAGGTTTCGGTATCAGCGTTGCGCTCTTTGCCGTAACGTTCTTCCTGACACGCTACCGCAAGACCAACCCTATACTGGTTATGCTGTGTTGTGGTGTGCTGGGCCTGCTTGTGTTTTAAACGATAGGACAGCGCAGGTGGCGCATTTCGTGTCCGCCCCACATGGCGTCGTTGCAATACTCGAAGCCCACCGAACGATATAGACGCTCGGCGTTGGGGTTGCCCTTATCGACGAGCAGCGCTGCAGGCAGATTGAGGCTTGCGGCGTGCTCGGTGGCACGTTTCAGCAGTTGGCGTGCTATGCCACGGCGGCGATATTCGGGATAAATCGCCAGCGAGTCGAGATAGAACTCGCCCGCTTCGGTCTCGTCGTCCATCTGCGAGTAGTCCATCTGGAGCTGCTTCAGCGCTTCTTCCTGGAAGCGGCGGCGCAGGCGGTGAAGGTCGGCTCCGTTGTAGCCCACGATGGCTCCGGCTACCGGTGCGTACTCCACGTTGCCCTCCGTAGCCTCCTCGTCAACAGCCACGAAGGTGTTGCGCCAACTGTACTGCGAGTCGTCCATCAGAACGAGGTCGAGCATCATGTGATAGAAATCGTCGAGCGTGTGCTCCTTGCCTGCCAGATACTGGCAGCAATCTTCCGTCATCGCCGTCATTATGAGCTGAGCGATGTCGGCTGCGTGTGCTGGTGTTGCTGGAATAATAGTCATACAAGTAGTTTCTTTTTCCGACAAATTTAAGCAAAACTCGCCGAACCTACAAATATTTTTACTAATATTAAGAGGTGTGCAGCAGGTTGACCGGCGACGGAGTGGGGAAATAAATTCCGCTGAAACACTTGTTTATATGGATTTAAATGCCTAACTTTGCAAAAACAATCAAACCATTTTTGTTAAACACGGAGGGCAGAGCATGGCGTCGGGCAAGTCTGGGTGAGACTTCGCAAAGGCTATCAAGGTCTGCTTTGCTCCTGTCGTAGCAGAAACGGTAGCATATTGAAAAACAATAGATAAAGACAGATGAATGAGAATTCCGGCAGCAGGAACAGTGTCGGGGTTCTTGTTTTTTTGTTATAGTAAAGAAAAAACATTAATAAAACAAACAAAGAAATCATGGCTTACATGTCACAAGAAGGCTACGACAAGCTCGTTGCCGATTTGAAACAGCTCGAATCAGTAGAGCGTCCGAAGGCTTCTGCAGCTATTGCTGAGGCTCGCGACAAGGGCGATTTGAGCGAGAATGCTGAGTATGACGCCGCTAAGGAGGCTCAGGCTCATCTCGAAGAGAAGATAAACCGTCTGAAGGTTGCTATCTCTGAAGCAAAGATTATTGATACATCGCGTCTGAGCACCGACTGTGTTCAGATTCTCTCGAAGGTGGAGATGGTCAACCTCGCCAATAACGCTAAGATGGCCTACACCATCGTGAGCGAGAGCGAGGCTAACCTGCGTGAGGGCAAGATCTCTATCAATACACCTATCGCTCAGGGCCTGCTCAACAAGAAGGTGGGCGACGAAGTGGAGATTAAGATTCCGCGCGGCACTATCCACCTGCGCATCGATAGCATCTCTTTCGAATAAAAGAGGGTGTGGTAGCACCGCATCAGATATTGGAAAAATCGCCTCATTGGGCGCTCAAAATACGTTCGAAGCCAGAAACCGCAGACAAGGAGTCTGAGGTTTCTGGCTTTCGCGTATATAAAAATATGTGTGAATGCGTGTGCTTGTCCGTTTTTTTCACTAATTTTGTAGAAATAAACTTTTAAAACCTATTGTTATGGATATATTCTCTAAAATCGCCGCAGGCGAGATTCCCAGCTATAAGTGTGCTGAGAGCGAACAGTTCTACGCTTTCCTCGATATCAACCCGTTGGTGAAGGGCCACACACTCGTCATTCCGCGCCGCGAAGTGGACTACATCTTCGACATGGAGGACGACGAGATTGCCCAGTATCAGGTGTTTGCAAAGAAGGTGGCTGTAGCCATCAAGCGCGCTTTCCCATGTATCAAGGTAGGCGAGGCTGTGCTCGGACTCGAAGTGCCACACGCTCATATCCATCTCATCCCGATGCAGTCGGAGAAGGACATGCTCTTCTCTAACCCGAAGCTGAAGCTCTCGGAAGAGGAGTTCCGCGAGATAGCCGACAAGATCTACACCGAGTTCAAGAAACTGTAACACAACAACCCCCGCAATTCAGCTATGAAGAGAAACATTGCCATTATACTCGCTGGTGGAGTAGGCTCACGCCTTGGTATGTCCACACCGAAACAGTTCTTTAAGGTGGCAGGCAAGATGGTTGTGGAGCACACCATCGACGTGTTCGAGCGCAACCAGCACATCGACGAGATAGCCATTGTGTCTAATCCGGCGCTCGTTGCCGACTTTGAGAATATCGTGCTGCGCAACAAGTGGCGCAAGGTGAAGAAGATACTGAAGGGCGGAGCCGAGCGCTACTACTCGTCGCTCTCTGCCATCACCGCCTATCAGAACGAGGATGCCAACCTCATCTTCCACGACGCCGTGCGTCCGCTCGTCAGCCAGCGCATCATCGACGACGTCGTGAAGGCGCTCGACACCCACCGCGCCGTGAACGTAGCCGTGCCTTCTGCCGATACGATCATCGAGGTGGACGGCGACTTCATCACGAACATCCCCGACCGCTCTCGTCTGCGCCGCGGACAGACTCCGCAGGCGTTCGACCGCCAGCTCATTGCCGAGGCTTACGAGAAAGCGCTCAAGGATCCCAACTTCCGCACTACCGACGACTGCGGCGTGGTGCGCACGTATCTTCCCGAAGAGCCTATCTTCGTGGTGCGTGGCGAGGAGAGCAACATGAAGCTCACCTATCGCGAGGACACATACATGATGGACAAGCTGTTCCAGCTGAAGAGCACAGAGCCTAACGACGTGCAGATTGGCGCTGAGTCGTTCTGCGGAAAAGTGGCTGTGGTGTTCGGCGGAAGCTACGGCATCGGCAAGAACATCGTGGAGATGCTCGAGCAGAGCGGCGCTCATGTCCACTCGTTCTCGCGCGGCGCAACGCATACTGACGTTGGCGACGACAACCAGGTGGCTCTTGCTCTGTCTGCTGTGGAGCAGAAGGAAGGACATATCGACTATGTTATCAACACCGCCGGCGTGCTAAACCGCGAACCGCTTGCTTCGATGGAGTACGACACCATACTGAAGGCTGTGCAGACCAACTATATGGGCACGGTGAACGTGGCTCTGCGTGCTCGTCCTTACCTGCAGCGCACACGCGGCAAGCTCATCTTCTTCACATCCAGCTCGTACACCCGCGGTCGCGCTTTCTACAGCATCTACTCGTCTACAAAGGCTGCCATCGTCAACTTTGTGCAGGCTGTTGCGCAGGAGTGGGATGCCGACGGCATCAGCATCAACTGCATCAACCCTGAGCGCACCAAGACTCCGATGCGCCAGCAGAACTTCGGCATCGAGCCCGACGAAACGCTGCTCATGCCGGAACGTGTGGCTGAGGCTACGCTGCGCACCCTGCTCACCGACTGCACGGGTCAGGTGATTGACGTGCGCCGACCTGCGGCTGGCAAGTAACAAGGCAAGCCGACGAGTTGACGTGTCGGCTTCTCGGCTTGCTGTTCTTCAACGAAACAATTATAAATGGATTATATAACCGAATTCAAACAGCGCCACCTCCGTCGTGCGCAGCTCAAGCAACTCTCCATTCTTGAGGAGATTGACCGCATCTGTCGCAAGCACAACATCAAGTACTGGCTCGACGGAGGCACTCTGCTCGGCGCCGTGCGTCACGGAGGCTTCATTCCGTGGGACGACGATATCGACATCGCAATGACGCTCGACGACTCGCGCCGCTTCGCCGAGATTGCTCCTAAGGAACTGCGCAGCGGACTCGTGCTGCAAACGCCCGAGACCGAGAACACCAGAGAGCCGATTATGAAGGTGCGCGACCTCAACTCGTTCTACGTTGAGGGCAATGAGGACTTCTCGCTTGACTACTCGAAGGGACTCTTCGTAGATATCTTCCCGTTCATTCCTTACCCTAACGTGTCGCGCAGCTTCTGCAAGCGTTACGGCAAGGCTATGTCGAAGTGCTACTCCATATTGCACCACTCGCATCAGTACTCGTGGCGTGCTACGTTCGAACTGTTCTACTTCGGTGCGAAGTATCTCTTCTGCAAGTCGGTGTGGGCTGCGGCTTTCGCCCTGCGCAAGTGCGACACCTACATCTCGAACGTGCTTATAAACAACGGCTACGGCATCATGCACCGCCGCGACTGCGTCTTTCCGCTTTCCACAATAGAGTTCGAAGGCAAGCGTTTCGCTGCGCCAGCCGACCCCGACGCTTATCTGAGCGACCTCTACCGCAACTATATGCAGGTTCCGCCGAAGGAGAAGCAGAAGATTCACGCCGTATTCATTCTGCCCGACCTCGTTGAGGAGGCGGAAGTCAAGAAGTAGTGTAGTGGAATAAAGTTATCCGCAACTCTCTTGCTAACAACAATTATTTTATACATAATGAAGCAGACACAAACCGTAGCGGTTGTGATGTGTACATACAACGGAGCGACTCGACACCTTGCAGAGCAGCTCGACTCGCTCTTTGCGCAAACCCAGCCGCCGAAGGAGATAATAGTGCAGGACGACTGTTCTACCGACAACACCATGGAGATGCTCGCCGACTATGCCCGCCGTGCGCCCCACGGAGTGCAGATGCGTGTCTATCAGAACGCGCAGCAGCAGGGCATCAACCGCAACTTCTTCTCAGCCATGCGCCGTGCTACAGCCGACCTCATTGCCGTTTGCGACCAGGACGACATCTGGCTGCCTACGAAGCTCGAGGAGCAAAGCGCCGCTATTGGTCAGAACATGATGTGTGTCTGCCGATCGGTGCCGTTCACCGAGACCGGTGCCGAGGTGCGCTACGACAGTCGCCGACCCAACTGCAACCTCGTCCGTCTGTTCTATGCCTCGATGATGGGCCACTGCCAGATGCTGCGTCGCGAGTTGCTTGACGTGATACCTACCGATGAGGAGTGTCCCGAGATATACCGCCGCACATGCTACGACGTGATGACAGCCACTGCTGCTGCGGCTCTCGACAGCATCGTGCTGCTCGATAAGGTACTTGTGCGCCAGCGCCGCTATGCCGAGGCTGCCACATACGTGGGTGTCGACACCCATCGTGTGCGGTCTGCCGACAATGCAGCCTACATGGTGTGGTACGGCGTGCGCAACTATTCGAAGGTGAAGCCCTGGATGAACGCCCACTTCGCCGCCCGCCGCGACTTCCTGCTTTGGGTAGAACGCAAGTCGAAGACTGCTCTCCCCACCACCGACAACGCCCTCTTCCACGACGGCTTGCGCTTGCTCAACTACGAGACGGGTAGGGGACTGAAGGCGTTCTTCGGTCTGCTACGAATGTACGTGCGCTATCGCCACCGCATCTTCTACACCTACGAGACCGATCCCGTTGCGTTTCTGCGCGCCGTGCTCCATCCGTTCATGCAGATATACAACTACCGCTACCTCGTAGGCAAGACCTACCGTTGACATCCGGCGGTCTTCCACGTTACAGCTCCATACATATTATGAAGGTTTATTTCTACCATACGCAGAACATACAGTATTGCCTCCGTCGCATGGCGGAGGGTGAGTTCCCGTCGCATTTCCTATACGGAGCGTGCCACCTTGCCGACAACGGTGTCGACGTGGTGTATCACCGCTCGCCGAAGCACGAACTCTCCCGACTGAAGACTGCGATCTATACGGCGTGGCGTGTGCTCACGTGTCGCGAGCACTACGACGCTCTTTACGCCACCCACTACAAAGGACTCGAACTTGTGGTGCTGCTGCGTGCCCTCGGCTTGTTCCGCAAACCAATCGTCGTGTGGCACCATCAGCCAATCGTGAAGTCGAAGAGCAGACTTCGCGAACTGCTCGGTCGCTTTTTCTACAAAGGCTTTGACCGCCTGATATTCTTCTCGCAGAAACTCGTCGACGACTCGCTTAAGGCGCCGAAAGCCGACCCCCGTAAACTCGTCGTGGGACATTGGGGCGCCGACCTCGCCTTTTATGATAAGATAAAAGCTGAACTCAAGACAGAGCAAGTCTCACCCTCTCACCCCAACGACTCTCAACTCTCAACTCTCAACTCTCAACTCGACTTCATCGCCACCGGCAAGGAGCAGCGCGACCAGCCTACGCTCATCGAAGCGTTCAACCGCACCGGTCGCCACCTTATATTATATATAGGTATCAATCCGAACCCGAACGTGCCCAACCCCAACCTCGAAGCCGTGGAGCGCTGCAAGCCCGCCGACAACATCGACGTGGTGAAGATATGCGGACTGCTGCCTTACGAGATAGCACGCGAAGTGGCGAAAGCCGACTGCGTTGTCATCTGCTGCCACCGCACACGCTACACCGCCGGACTCACCACCGTCGTAGAAGCGCTGGCTCTCGGTCTGCCCATCATCTGCAGCCGCAATCCGCAGATACCGGTCGACTTCGACCGCCTTGGCTGCGGCATCTCTGTTGAGTACGGCGACGTAGAAGGATGGCAGAGAGCCGTCGAGTACATAGCCACTCACCCCGAAGAAGCACGCAAGATGGGCAACCGCGGACGCGAAATTGCCGAGCTGATGTTCAACGACGAACGCTGTGCAAAGGAGGTTGCGGAGGTTATAAAAGAATTTAGTTTGTAAAAATTACAAATAATCCTTTGCAGTTTCAAATTTAATCTGTATCTTTGCAGAAGAAAGGCTGCATCTCGGCAATCAAAGCACGTTCGGTTGCATCCTATTTGTACAAACAGAGTAAAAATGGCTTAAAGAATAATCATTATGAAGGAACTGAAAGGAACAAAGACAGAGCGCAACCTGCAGGAGGCATTCGCAGGTGAGTCGCAGGCACGCAACAAGTACACATACTATGCATCAAAGGCTCGCAAGGAGGGCTATGAGCAGATAGCTGCTCTCTTCGAGGAGACAGCACAGAACGAGAAGGAGCACGCAAAGATGTGGTTCAAGTATCTGCAGGGTGGTGCTATCAAGGACACCGTAGAGAACCTGAAGGACGCTGCTGCTGGCGAGAACTTCGAGTGGACCGACATGTACGATCGCATGGCTAAGGAGGCTGACGAGGAAGGATTCGCAGAGATTGCTGCCGCTATGCGTGGCGTCGGTGCTATCGAGAAGCACCACGAGGAGCGCTATCGCAAGCTCTTGAAGAATATCGAGGACGGTGTAGTGTTCTCTCGCGACGGCGATTGCATCTGGCAGTGCCGCAACTGCGGTCACATCGTTGTAGGCAAGCAGGCTCCGGAGCTCTGCCCGGTGTGCAAGCATCCGAAGGCGTACTTCGAGCTGAAGGCAGAAAACTATTAAAAGTAATAAGTAGGAGTCGTGGGCATTCCTGCGTATTTTCACAGCACATAGTTTTAAAAACAACCGCTTCCGCAAAACTTTTGCTTCAAAAGTTTTGCGGAACGAAATAAAAAGCGTACCTTTGCACTCGCAAAACGCCAATGCCCAGATGGCGGAATCGGTAGACGCGCTGGTCTCAAACACCAGTGGGGCAACCC
>ERZ1026882.1087-NODE-1087-length-12240-cov-7.004514_pt1 | contig 12240 bp, 15 predicted proteins | sample MGYA00380171_ERZ1026882 | MGnify/ENA primary metagenome ERZ1026882 (study PRJEB33269, sample SAMEA4719807) | human gut metagenome | biome: human-associated habitat; feature: organic feature; material: feces | place: Cameroon | collected 2013-10 ...
AAGATGTATATGAAGAACTTCGGCGAGTTCTACGACGACCAGATCAGCCACGCAAGCTGCATCATCCTGAGCCGCACCCAGAACGCCACCGAGGAAAAGATCGCCGCCGCCGTGGCCATGCTGCGCGAGAAGAACCCCACCGCCACCATCGTCACCACCGCCTGGGACGCCCTGACCGGCGAGCAGATCCTGAAGGCCATGTCCACCAAGGACGACTTCAAGGCTGAGCTTATCGCCATGGCTGCCAAGGCCAACGAGGAGCACGCCCACGAGGACGAAGAGGAAGAGCATCATCACCACCATCATCATTACGATGAGAACGGCGTCTGCACCTGCGGCCATCATCATGATGATGACGACGATGAGGATGAGCACGAGCATCACCATCATGACCATGATGACGAGGAAGAAGAGCACGAGCACCATCATCACCACGACCACGATGATGACCATGACGAGCATTGCTGCTGCGGTCATCACCATGACCACGACGATGATGAAGACGAGCACGAGCATCATCACCATCACGACCATGATGACGATGACCACGACGAGCATTGTTGCTGCGGCCATCATCACCACCATCATCATGACCACGACGCCGATGAGGTCTTCACCAGCTGGGGCGTCGAGACGGCCAAGAAGTTCTCCAAGGCTGACATTGAGCACGCCCTCACCGAGCTGGACACCGGAAATTACGGCATGATCCTCCGCTCCAAGGGCATCGTGGACGGCGGCGCAGACGGCTGGCTGGAGTTCGACTACGTTCCCGGCGAGTGGGAAGTCCGCGCACGCGGCGCAGACGTCGGCGGCAAGCTGGTGGTCATCGGCTCCAAGCTGGATGAAAAGGCCATCGCCGCACTGTTCGGCTGCTGATCGGTCCCAACTCTGAAAGGATAAAAAGATTATGGCAAATGAGATCCCGGTTTACCTGTTTGTGGGCTTCCTCGAGAGCGGCAAGACCAAGTTCATTCAGGAGACCTTTGAAGACCCCAACTTCGACTCCGGCGACAAGACCCTTCTGCTGGTCTGCGAGGAGGGCGAAGAAGAGTACAATGAGAAGAAGTTCGCCTTCCCCGGCGTGACCCTTTACAACCTCGAGGACAAGGCTGAGCTGAACCCCCAGAACCTCGCAAAGCTGGCCAAGGAGGCCGACGCAGGCCGCGTGGTCATCGAGTATAACGGTATGTGGATGCTGCAGGACCTGGCAAACAATCTGCCCGAAAACTGGATCGTCTACCAGTGCATCGCCACCGCCGACGGCACCACCGCGCTGACCTACGCCCGCGACAACTCCATGCGTGCGCTGATGCTGGACAAGATCGCCCGCAGTGAGCTCATCGTCTTCAACCGCGCCGAGGCCGTCAACAACGACGCCGCCCGTCAGGAGCTGCACAAGCTGGTGCGTCAGGCATCCCGCAAGTGCGACATCGCCTACGAGTTCAAGGACGGCAGCGTGGCTTACGACGACATCCCCGACCCGCTGCCCTTCGACATCAACGCCCCGGTCATCGACATCCCGGACGACGATTACGGCATCTGGTATATGGACTGTCAGGACGAGCCCCAGAAGTATGCGGGTAAGACCGTCAAGTTCCTCGCACAGGTCTGCCAGACCAACCGTGCCGGCAAGAACAGTTTCGTGCCGGGCCGGTTCGCCATGACCTGCTGCGTGCAGGACATCCAGTTCGTGGGCTTCCCCTGCAGCTACGACGGCTACAAGGCCCTCGAGCAGCGGGCATGGGTCAAAGTGACCGCAAAGGTCGGCTATAAGTTCCATAACATCTACCGCGGCAAAGGCCCGGTGCTCACCGCACTGTCGGTGGAGCCTGCCGAGAAGCCGCTGAACGATGTTGTCACCTTCTCCTAACCACAACATAACCAAGGAGGTCATGGCATGAAAGCAATCTTCCGCATTCTGGGTACTGCCGCCGCTGTGGCGGCCACCGGTGCCGCCATCGTCATCATGGACAAGCTCCTGAACGAAAAGGCCGCACCCATCATCGAATCCATCGAGTTCCCCGAGGAAGCCGAAAAGGACGACGCAGAGGCCGCCAAGACCGCCGAGGCATATGCCGAGGGTGAGGCCAAGGCAGAGGCCGAAGCCGCCGCACCTGCAGAAGAGACCGCTCCCGCTGAGGAACCTGCCGCCCCTGAGTCGGAGGCAGCGCCCGCTGAGGCCGCAGAGCCTGTGACCCTGCCCGACCTGAGCGAAGAGCGCCCGGTCTGTGACCCCGAGGCTCCGAACCCGAACCCCGTGGAGGCCGGCCCCGCCGTCGCCCCCAAGGACGAAAACGGCAAGTTCGACCCGACTAAAATCGCCGACGTCTCCGACTTCGGCGACTGGGAAGAGCAGGGGTGCAAGGGATAATTCCCATTGACAGCAAAAATGCCATCGTGCTTAGGCACGATGGCATTTTTTATCGCTCGTAGTGAGTCCAGAGACTCAAAATCTTAATGGTCTTTTCTTCTTCATAGACCTGATAGACCAGCCGGTGTTGTAAATTGATGCGTCGGCTGTAGGCACCATTCAAATCTCCGACCAGTTTTTCATAAGGCGGCGGTTTCTGGAAAGGGTCATCCCGGATAATATCTATCAGAGCTTTCGTTTTATCCGCCAGACGTGCCGCTTTCAGCTTTGGAACATCCTTCGCTGCTGTTTTTGTATAGACGATTTTATACATTTACCACTCCACTGCGTCTTCATCCAGACATTCGTCCAGAGGCTGTTTCAATCCGTCCATGATTTTTTCCCTCATGCCGGGTACTGAAACCAGATACAGCGTCTCCATCAGGCCGCTGTAATCTTCCGCGCTCAGCAGAACAGCATCGCCGTCTTTCGTGCTGATGTTCAGCGGCTCGTTGTACTTGATGGTCTGTTCCACATAATTGAACGCATTCTTGCGGAAATTGGTGATATTCGTCGTGGTCATGTTATCGCCTCCCATGTACATAATAGCGTACATAAAATGAAATGTCAATCATTTTGAGGGACTTTTATTTTTGGTAAAGAAGGACAGGTGCTTGATACAGTGTATGTGTCAAGCACCTGTCCTTTTTCGCTTATTTGAGTTTCATAATCATTCAACGCTCATCAATACGATGGCCCACGTTATTGCCACCCAAAGCACCAATCACACCACCTGCAATCGCGCAGGGAATCGTGCCTGCGATTGCACCGATGGGGCCGCCGACAGCAATGCCGACACTGGCACCTTTCACTGCACCTGCCGCCGCACAAGCTGCCGCGCCGACAATCGTACTAATCAATTCAGCTTTCATTGTTCTACCTCCCTATTTTTGAATAAACCGGTCTTCTTATCCCTATAATACATCCGATAAGGCGTAAAGTCAATACATCTTATCAGATGTCAAGTATAGTTCCTCTCAGGAGGGCTTACGATGTATTATTATGGACGCTTGCGCGACCTGCGGGAAGATGCCGACCTTACGCAGAAGGATGTCGGAAAAATCCTCAACACAACGCAGCAGCAATATGCAAAATACGAACTGGGTGTGCAGGAGATCCCCACCCACCACCTCATCACGCTGGCAGACTATTATCAGGTAAGCCTCGATTATATGGTAGGCCGTGCCGAATGGGCAGATGTAGAACAGTGGCGAAACAAACACCAAAAATGACGCCGTGCAATGCACGGCGTCATTTTTTACTCTCCGTATGCTATCTTCATCAGACGGTCTTTATCCGTCACGGTCACGCCGCCGCGGTAGAGCTTCACGATGCCCTCACCGGCGAAGTATTTGAGCAGGCGGCTCACCACCTCGCGGGCGGAACCCATGTACCTTGCCATCTGGTCCTGGGTCAGGCGGACATCGTCGCCGCCGGTCTTGGAAAGCTCGTCCGCGAGGAAGATGGCCAGCCGCCGGTCGGCGCTCATGAAGAGGATCTGCTGCATCGTCCACATGGTGTCGGAGAAGCGCTCGGCGGTCATCTGGTAGGCGAAGCACCGCACCTCCACGTTCTGCTGCATGAGACTGCGGAAGACGCCCGCGCTGATGCAGTAGGCCTCGGTGTCCTCTTCGGCGTCGATGTAGAGGTCAAAGTTCACCGAGTCCATGACGCAGGAAGCCGAGAGGATACAAATTTCACCGCCAAAGAGGCGGTAGAGGGTCACGTCCCGGCCATCGTCGGAGAGAAGATACGCCCGGAACTGGCCGGTGCGCAGCAGCAGGATGCCCACGCAGTTCTCCACCGGGCTGTGGACCCGCTCGCCCTTGCGATAGCGCACCGGGCGGGTGGTGCGGCAGAGCATATCCTGCTGCTCGGCGGTCAGCTTGTCCCAGAAGGGGAAGGCACAGGCGAGGCACTGGCGGTGCTCGCCGCATTTGGGGATGGGCAGGATTTCCGGCATCTTAAATCACCCCTTCCGCAGCGCTTTGGCGGCTTCGGTGCCTGCCAGAGCGCCCTCATAGACGGCCTTCGCCACCTGCAAAAGCCCGCCGGTGCAGTCTCCGGCGGCGTAGAGGCCGGGGACGGTGGTCTGCATTTTTTCATCTGTCACGATGCGGCCGTTCTCCACGGCGGCTCCGATCTTCCGGGCCAGCGCCGTGCTGCCCGCAACGCCCAGCGCCACAAACACACCCGCCAGCTCCACCACATCGCCGCCGGACAGCTGGACGCCGGTGACTTTCTGCTCGCCAAGGATCGCGTCGATTTTTTCAGGCCGGACAGTCACCTCCGGCGGAAACTCTGCCGCCAGCGTCGCACCGTTCAGCAGGAGGGTGACGCTGGCCGCCACTGGCAGGAGCGCCTGCACCTCATGCAGGGCGTATTCGCCGCTGCCTACCACGGCCACATCTTTGCCGCGATAGAAAAAGGCATCGCAGGTGGCGCAGAAGCTGACGCCGTGGCCCTCGAGCCCCGCCAGCCCCGGGATGCGGGGCGTCGCCCGCGAAGCACCTGTGGCGAGGATAACAGCGTCCGCCGGGTAATTTCCACCGAGGGTTTCTACAGTGAGTTTATCGGTATAGGTCAGGCCCACGGCCTCGGTGGTCACAAATTTGACGCCCACAGCCTTGGCTCCCTCGATGCCCTGACGCTCCAATTCCGCACCCGAGATGGGGGCAGCAAAGCCGTAGTAGTTCTGGATAAGCTCTGCACGGTCAAGCGCACCCGGCCCCCGAGTGAGGACGGTGGTGTCCACCCCCGCACGGGCAGTGTACAGCGCGGCGGACACCCCCGCCGGGCCGGAGCCGATGATGACGATGTTGGACATAGTGGGCCTCCTTGTACTTCTTGTATTATCGTAAAATCAGTTACTTTCTTTGCGCGCCTGCGGCGCGAGGCTCTATACCTCTATTATACACCAAATCCCCCTAATTTCTGTGACCAAGTCCCAAAAGCCTCCATTTTCCGCCCGAGCGCCACTTTGCAAGGGCGGGCGAGTGTGTTATACTTTTTATGAATGCAATCAAATCTTCCTGATGGAGGCTTTTTCTATGTCCACAAAGCAGCGTCTGCTTTTTATCACCACCGGCGGCACCATCGCCAGTGTCCGCACCCAGCAGGGCCTCAAGCCTGTGCTCACCAGCGAAGAGCTTCTGGCTCATCTGCCTGAGCTGAACGAGCTCTGCTGCCCCGACACGCTGGCCCTGTGCAGCATCGACAGCACCGACCTCGGCCCGGAGCACTGGCTGATGATGGCGAAGGCCGTGCAGGAGAATTATGCCCTCTATGACGGCTTCATCATCTGCCACGGCACCGACACGCTGGCTTACTCGGCGGCGGCGCTGTCTTACCTCATCCAGAACGCCGACAAACCCGTCATCCTCACCGGCGCACAGCAGCCCATCTCCAACGAGATCACCGACGCCAAGAAAAACCTTCGCGACAGCGTCATCTGCGCCCTCGACCCCGGCAGCCGGGGCGTCATGGTGGTGTTCGGCGGCCATGTCATCGCAGGCACCCGCGCCAAGAAGAACAAGACCATCAGCTACGATGCCTTTGCCTCGGTGAATTTCCCGGCGCTGGCACTGGTACAGGGCGACCGTCTGGTGCGGTATGTGCCTTCGCCCTGGCCCACCGGCCCTGTGGAGTTTGGCCGCTCGCTCAGCCCCCGCGTCTTTCTGCTCAAGCTGACGCCCGGCCTCAGCCCCGATTTGATCCCCGAAATTTTCCGCCTCTACGACTGCGTCATCGTGGAGAGCTTCGGCGTAGGCGGCATCCCGCAGCGGCTGATGGACGCCTTCGCCGAGGGCCTCGGCGACTACGACAAGACCCACAAAGTACTTATCCTCACCACCCAGGTCACTTACGAGGGCAGTGACGTGGGCATCTACGAGGTGGGCAAGCGGGTCAAGAACCGCTTCCGCTTCCTCGAGGCCCACGACATGACCATCGAGGCCGTCGTGACGAAGATCATGTGGCTGCTGGCGCAGGACTGCGACAGCTTCGACCAGCTGCAGCAGCGGTTCTACCGGCAGGTCAATTTTGATACGTTCTACCATTGAGCACGAAAAAGGACACGGCATTGCCGTGTCCTTTTTGCATTCTCAAAACACCATCTGCACCAGCAGCACATAGCACAGTGTGCCGCCGGCGATGGAAACCAGCGTCTGGTGTTTCCACTTATGGAGCGCAACGGTCACGCCGATGGCGATGGCCTCCGGGATGCCGTGGCTGCCCGAGGTGAGGCTGACGCCCTTGAGGCAGTAGACGATGAGCATTCCGAAGATGGCGTCGGGCAGCACATGGCCCAGGTACTCCACCACCTCAGGCACCTTGCCGCCCCGGGAGCCGAACACCAGAAAAGGCAGAAAGCGGGTGAGCATGGTCGCCGCCGCGCAGACGGCGATGGTCAGGATGAACTGGATATTGCTCATTTTGCCGCCTCGCTTTCTTTGGCCTCGATGGGGCGGCGGAACAGCAGCAGTGCCACAAGGATGCAGACCATCGAGGGGATGAGGAAGCTGCCCGAGCCGAAGATGCGCAGGCAGACCAGCGGGGCGGCAATGCCGATGATGGCGCTGGCGTGCTGTTTTTCCTTTTCCCACTGGTTGAGAAAGATGACCACGAACATGGCCGTCATGACGAAATCGACGCCCTCAGTGCTGAAGGGCAGGACAGAGCCGAGGGCCGCGCCCATGGCCGCGCTGGCGACCCAGTAGATCTGGTCCAGCAGGGTGATGAAGAACATGAACCAGCCTCTATCCACGCCCTCGGGCGGCTCTGCCGAGCAGGTGATGGAGAAGGTCTCGTCGCTCATGGCGAAGATCATGTAGGCGCTGCGCAGGCCGTAGCCGCGGTAGCGCTGCAGCATGGTCAGGCCGTAGAAAAGATGCCGTGCCTGGATCATCAGTGCCATCAGAAAGGCCGACACCGGCGCAAAGCTGCCCAGAAGCAGCGACGCCAGCACGAATTCCAGCGAGCCGCCGTACACTACCGTACCCATCAGGGGCGGCAGCCAGACCGGCAGGCCCAGCGACTGCACATAGATGCCGTAGCCGAGTCCCAGCACCAAATATCCGGCAAACACCGGCAGCGTCTGAGGCGCTGCGGCCCGGAACGCGCGCCATACCGGCGCACGGCTCAAATTTGTTTCGTTTTGTTCCTGCATTTATTTCAACCCTCCAATATAGTAGTATAACAGGTTTATCTGCATTTGCAAGAACTATTTATAAGGCAAAGAGGGTTCTGTGCGGCCGCACAGAACCCTCTTTGCCTTATATCTTTTATTTTTTGGTGAGGTCTTTCGTGTAGAGGGCGCGGGTGGCGTTCAGGACAGCAAGGACCATGACGCCGACGTCGGCGAAGATGGCCACCCACATATTGGCGATACCAAGAGCACCCAGCAGCAGGCAGGCCGCCTTGATGGCCAGAGCAAAGACGATGTTCTGATAGACGATGCTCTTGGTGCGGCGGGCAATGCGCATGGCGAGGGCGATCTTGGCCGGGTCGTCATCCATCAGGACGACGTCGGCGGCCTCAATGGCGGCGTCAGAACCCAGAGCACCCATGGCGATGCCCACATCCACACGGGAGAGGACAGGGGCGTCGTTGATGCCGTCGCCCACGAAGGCCAGCATCTCTTTGGGATTCTTGGCGGCCAGGAGCTTCTCGATCTGGTCCACCTTATCGCCGGGCAGCAGGCCGGCGTGGTACTCGTCGATGCCCAGCTCTGCCGAGACAGCCTTTGCCACCGGCTCTGCGTCGCCGGTGAGCATGACGGTCTTGCGGACGCCGGCCTGTTTGAGGCCCTTGATGGCCTGTGCGCTGTGGGGCTTCACCACGTCGGAGATGAGCAGATAGCCCGCATACCTGCCGTCGATGGCCACATGGACGATGGTGCCGGTCTGGGGGACATCGGGGACGGTGAGGCCCAGCTTTGCCATCAGGCGGGCATTACCGGCGGCGACCGGCTTGCCGTCCACCCTGGCGGTGACGCCGTGTCCGCCCAGCTCCTCCACGTCGGTGACGCGGGCAGCGTCGATGTCCTTGCCGTAAGCAGCCTTGATGCTCAGAGAGATGGGGTGCTTCGACCAGCTCTCGGCCAGCGCAGCGGCTTCCACGAGGCTGTCTTCGGTACCACCCTCCACGGGGCAGACCTTGACGACCTTGAAGGTACCCTGGGTCAGGGTGCCGGTCTTATCGAAGACGACGACGCGGGTATCGGCCAGCTCTTCCAGATAGGTCGAGCCCTTGACGAGGATGCCGCAGGCGGAAGCGCCGCCGATGCCGCCGAAGAAGCTCAGCGGGATAGAGATGACCAGTGCGCAGGGGCAGCTGATGACGAGGAAGGTAAGGGCGCGGTAGACCCAGTCGCCGAAACGGGCGGGCTGACCCATCAGCAGCAGAACGATGGGGGGAATGAAGGCCAGCGCCAGCGCGCCATAGCAGACCGCCGGGGTGTAAACGCGGGCAAAGCGGGTGATAAAGTTCTCGGCGCGGGCTTTCTTCATGCTGGAATTTTCCACGAGGTCGAGAATTTTAGAGACGGTGGATTCGCCGAACTCCTTGGTGGTCCTGACCTTGAGCAGGCCGCTCATATTGACACAGCCGCTGATGACCTCGTCGCCGGACCGGACATCCCGGGGCAGGCTCTCGCCGGTGAGGGCGGCGGTGTTAAGGGTGGAAGCGCCCTCGACGATAACGCCGTCGATAGGCACACGCTCGCCGGGCTGGACCACGATGACGGTGCCGATCTCGACCTCATCGGGGTCCACCTGCTCCAGCTTGCCGTCCTCGCCCTCGATGTTGGCGTAGTCGGGCCGGATGTCCATCAGGGCCGAGATGCTGCGGCGGCTCTTGCCGACGGCAACGCTCTGGAACAGCTCGCCGATCTGGTAGAAGATGATAACGGCACAGCCCTCGACGTAATCGCCCAGTGCGAATGCACCCACGGTGGCGACGGCCATCAGGAAGCATTCATCAAAGGGCTGACGGTTCTTGATGCCCAGAAGGGCCTTGCGGAGCACGTCCCAGCCCACCACGAGGTAGGGGATGCAGTAGAGCAGCAGCTCCACCGACGCGGGGAGAGGCGGCAGCAGCTTGAGCACCAGCACCAGCGCCAGAGCGGCGATGATGCGGTACAGCATTTTCTTTTGTTTTTTCGTCACAGGTACCAGCCTCCTTTTGGGGCAGTTCTCTCAGATTCAACAGGTTTTCCCCACAAGGGGCTTGTTTTCCACGCTTTCCCCCAGCTTTTTCACGAGGTTTTCCCGAAAAAAGCCGCAAATGCGCGTTCATTTTTCTTTTTTTGCATCCAGGATGTTGAAAACGCCGTGGAAATTGTTGAAAACCGATTTATTTTTCCACATTTTCCACGCGCATCCCGGCAGTGTATGTCGAAACTCAGATGCCGAAGATCTCGCAGTCGTCCTCGACCTTCTTGCAGGCGGAGAGGACATTCTGCATGGTAGCCTTGACGTCAGCGCCCTCGTCGAACTCGACGTTCATCTTCTGGGTCATGAAGCTGACGGTAGCCTTTGCGACGCCGGCGACAGTATTGGCGGCATCCTCCATCTTCTGGGCGCAGTTTGCGCAGTCAACTTCGATCTTGTAGCTCTTTTTCATAATAAGTACCAGCCTTTCTTTCTATATACCCGCCCCGCCGCAGGGTGCGGCAGAGCTTACAGCGTTTTCGGGGCCTCACTCTTCGATGTGGTCCATGCCCATGGAGAGGATGCTGCGCACATGGTCATCGTCCAGTGCATAGTAAACGGTCTTGCCGTCGCGGCGGAAGCGGACGAGCTTTGAGTCCTTGAGCACCCGCAGCTGATGGCTCACCGCCGACTGGCTGAGCTGGACGGCATTTGCAATGTCCTGCACACACAGCTCATCGTCGTGGAGGGCGTAGAGTATCTTGATGCGGGTGGAGTCGCCGAACACCCGGAACAAATCGGCCAGCTCATAGAGCACCTCATCGTCCGGCAGCACCGGCGGGGCCTTGGGCAGCTTCTGTTCTGGGGCAAGAGCATTCTCAGCCATCGTTGTCATCCTTTCGCTTCAATATATGAACATCTGTTCATGTGTTCATGATAACACGCTGCATGGCTCCTGTCAAGGAGTTTTGTATAAAAAATCAGCATTCTCTTAAAATTGATAAAACAAGCCGCAAAACGCAAGAAATTTGCAGTTTTATTTTGCAGGAAGGGTGCAATTTCGGGCAGATTTTTGAAGGAAAATCTCGAAAACAGGTGCAATGGCGTGGATTTTGTGGTATCCTTACAAATGTGAAATTATCTGCCGCAAACTGCGGCAGCACGACAAATTGAGAAAGAGGGAATTTTTATATGTTAGAAGCTGGAATCCGCGGCAAGCAGAGCGTCGCCGTCACCCCCGAGAACACCGCCAAGACCATGGGCAGCGGCACGCTGAACGTCTTCGCCACCCCCGCACTGGTGGCTCTGGCCGAAAAGACCTGCTGGATGAGCGTCGCCGACGCTTTGGACGAGGGCTGCGGCTCCGTCGGCACCAAGCTGGAGCTGGAGCACACCGCCCCCACCCCCGTGGGCATGACCGTCACCTGCGAGAGCGAGCTGACCGCTGTGGAAGGCCGCAAGCTGGTGTTCAAAGTCTCCCTGTACGACGAGAAAGGCCCCGTGGGCGGCGGCGTCCATGAGCGCTTTGTGGTCAACGACGCAAAGTTTGCCGCCAAGGCCGAGAGCAAGAAGGGCTAAGACTCTTTTTTCTCGGCAAGCTCGATGGGCGGCGGGTCGGCAGCCAGCAGCTGCTGCTCGGCCCGGGCCTGAGCTTCCTGCAAAAGCCGTGCCGCCTGTTCGCTGGCACGGAACAGCTCTAAATACATCGCTTTATAGTCCGGCGCAGCCAACACCCCCTTCCGTGTCCCATCACGTTAGAAGCTGTTTTTGTAAGCAGGGTACATCGAACGACGAGAATTTTTGCTCGCAGACAAGGCAATTTTCCGCAGCAATCCTGGGCGGATTGCAAGGGAAAGCAACGCAGTATGCGGGCAAAAAGGCCGTTCGGGCGGTGTGCAATGCTTATGAAAACGGCTTCTAAAGGGTTAGTCTGCCCGGCAGGCTGCAAAAAAATCACCTGAGGAGTTTATCATGAAAAAAACCAATCTCTCGTGGGTGGGTGCTCTGTTGGTATTTGCCCTGCTGCTGTGGTGTACCGCCGCAACGCCCGGCAAAATCAGCGACCCTTCCACCTACACCTGCGCCGTGTACAGCTCGGCGCTGTCCCTGCTGCCCCCTGTGGTGGCCATCGTGCTGGCCCTGAACACCAAAGAGGTCTACACCTCGCTGCTGGTGGGCATCGCCACCGGCGCACTGCTCTACGCCAACGGCAACCTTGAGCTGGCGCTGACCACCCTCTTCTTCAACGAAGACGGCGGCATGGTGTCCAAGCTGTCCGACTCCAGCAACGTGGGCATCCTCGTCTTTCTGGTGATGCTGGGCATTCTGGTGGCCCTGATGAACAAGGCCGGCGGCAGCGCCGCCTTTGGCCGCTGGGCCTCCACCCACATCCACACCCGGGCGGGCGCACAGTTCGCCACCCTGCTGCTGGGCATCCTCATCTTTGTGGACGACTACTTCAACTGCCTGACCGTCGGCTCCGTCATGCGCCCGGTCACGGACCGGCAGAAGGTCTCCCGCGCAAAGCTGGCCTACCTCATCGACGCCACCGCGGCACCCATCTGCATCATCGCGCCGGTGTCCAGCTGGGCCGCCGCCGTTACGTCCTCCGTCCCGGAGGGCTCCGGCATCAACGGCTTCACCATGTTCCTGCGCACCATCCCTTATAACTACTACGCC
>ERZ1026882.1093-NODE-1093-length-12162-cov-5.084001_pt1 | contig 12162 bp, 7 predicted proteins | sample MGYA00380171_ERZ1026882 | MGnify/ENA primary metagenome ERZ1026882 (study PRJEB33269, sample SAMEA4719807) | human gut metagenome | biome: human-associated habitat; feature: organic feature; material: feces | place: Cameroon | collected 2013-10 ...
CAACTTGGATGGAAGCCGTTTCACGGATGCAACCGACTATGACAAGAAAACTTTTGCGGAGAACTGTACCAATCGTGACTATCGTCTTCAGCAGAGTGTCATCACTCCAACTTATATCAAGAATATGAATGGTACACCTAGTCGTTACAATGCCACTTGGTCAGTGACGATGACGGGCTATCAAGTCATCAAGTTCAATATGGACGACACTTATTATGAGCAGACCAGTCGATGCAGCAATGCCATTCCTATCTTCCGCTATGCTGAGATACTCCTCAATGAGGCTGAGGCTAAGGCAGAGTTGGGCGAGATGGATGAGAATGTATGGGACAAGACGATTCGTCCTATCCGTGAGCGTGCTGGTGTCAATGGAAAGGCTCCTGCCACCGCAGACCCTTACATGATTAGTTATTATAATAATAAGGTGACCGACAAGTGGCTCTTGGAAATACGCCGTGAGCGTGCCATCGAACTCTTCTTCGAGGGTGGTGGACTCCGTTATGATGACTTGATGCGATGGGCAGAGGGTGATATGTTGATGAAGCCATGGAATAGTATCTATATCGGAAGCAAGGATGTGGCTTATGATACCAATGGCGATGGTGTGAAAGACTTGGAGGTGGTAGATAAGAAACCAAGTTCCACTCCTTCGGGCGTTTTCCTCGTTGACTTGAGCAAGTCGAACTACTATACATTCAAGGATGGAAGACTCTATATCACCAATGAGAACAGTTGGACAGATCGTAAGTATTTGCATCCAATACCAAAGGCTGCACTCGTGAAGAATCCTAATTTAAAACAGAACTACGGATGGGAACAATAATGAAAACTAGAATATTCAATATCATCCTGGTTGCCATGGTGGCACTGGGAAGTATATTCACTTCATGCTCAGACGATGCCGACTCCTTCGTCTTGAGAAGTGATGACAACTTGAACTTTACGTATGCTCAAGATTCCAAGGAGTTTACAGTGTGTACCAATGGCGACTGGAACATAACGTCCGACTGCGATTGGTTGACCTTCAGCGTTACGCAGGGCAAGGGGGATGGTACGACTCGTGAGAAAGTCATCGTGACGGCAGCTCGCAACATCAGCAATGCCCGTGAGGCAGAGTTCGTGCTTCATGCGGCAGGCAAGGACTTACCTGTGTCTTGTTCTCAAGCAGAAGGTGCTCCTCTTACTCTTGGTCAGGCGAAAGTGTCTGGTTCTTTGCAGGCTGGTCAAGAAATTGATCAGGTAAACATAGAGATTCCATACGCTTATGGTTATAAGGGTGAAGAACTGAGCGTCAGTGCTACCTTGAGTGGTGCAGGTGCCGATGGTATTGTGGCTTCTAGCAAGCACTTTACTTTGGATGCCCCTGAGGGAACCTTGTTGCTTCCGCTATCAGGTACTCCTGTCACTTCAGGACCATTGGTCATCAAGATAGAGACCGATGAGCCTACAGCTAATACTGTAGTGACTCAAACCTCGGTCTTGTCAAAGGTAATTCTTGAACAGCATTTCGACCTCATGCTTTGGGGTGGCGATGTAGTAGCCAACAAGGCTGGTGTCCAAGGGGCGTTTATGGCAGGTGATGGTGGTAAAGTTATTGACCCTTCACAACCTGTAGCTGCATGTAAGGCAACTACTGATGGTAGCAACGACTTGATTCTCACGATGTCGGAGTCTTATCGCCAATTGAGAGGCTTCTCTGGCTGGGGAGGTGCTAAGATATATGAGCATCCTGGATATGTGAAGATGGGTACTGCCAGTGTCATTGGGCGCTTGATTACCCCAGCCTTGGGTACCCTTTCCGAAGGTGTCTCTAGTGTCAAGGTCACTTGCCGTGTGGCACAATATAATAATGAGAGCGGTGGACGCCTAACCATTATGGTGTTGAATGGCGGTACTCCTTCGATAGCTACCTATACTTATAAGAACGCAGGTACTAAGACTGGTGGAACTTGGGAGGATGTGAGCTTCACCGTGGATGGTGTCAACAGCGAGACCAAGATTCAGTTTAGTACGGAAGGCAATATGCGCTTCTGCATGGACAACATCGTAATATCTGAGGGAAAGTGATATGAAGCAAAGAATGTTAAGTATGATGGGGGCAGTGCTTGTGATGGCACTCTCCCTTCTCAATATCGCTTGTAGCAGCAGTTCCGATGGCATCGGTGATGGAGGTGGAAATCCTTCTCCATCGGTAACTCCTGTGGTTCCTAAGCCAGATGCAGGCAATGACCTCTATGGTGTGGTAAGCGACAAGGAAGGCAATCCGCTGAGCGGTATTGTCGTTTCGGATGGATTTCAATGTGTCTCTACCGATGCGAGGGGATTTTATCAGATGAAGCGCAATGCCCAGGCTGAGTTTGTCAACTATTCCATCCCTTCGGGCTACAAGGCGAAAAGCAATCAGTTCTATCAGACTTTGAAAGCTGATAAGGAGGAGTATAATTTCAAATTGGAGAAACTTGCCGACAATGAGAATCATTTCTATTTGTTGGCGATAGCGGATCCACAAGTGACCAACAATCCCGAAATCACTCGCTTCACAGAGGAGACATTGCCTGATGTAAAGGCAACGCTAGCCACACTCTCATTGCCTGTATATGGTATTTGCTTGGGCGACATTGTCAATAATAAGATGGAGCATATGAAAGCGATGAATACGCTTCTCAACTCTACCACCATGCCGATGTTTGCTTGTATCGGAAATCATGACAAGGATCCTCAGACGGATACTTCCAAACCTCGTACTACGAAGAGTTACACGGCACAGTTTGGACCACTCAACTACTCGTTCAATCGTGGTAAGGTGCATTTCATCTGTTTGGACAACATCATCTTCAGCAATACGGATGACTATGTGGCTGGGTTCACAGACGAGCAAGTAGAGTGGATGAGACAAGACTTACAGTATGTACCTAAGGATCGGCTCATCATCCTCTATTATCATATTCCTGTCCGTGAGAGCAATGCTCAGAACCGTGAGGAAATTCTGAGCTTGTTGAAGGGTTATGACCATGTCAAGTTGATGTGCGGTCATACTCATTATAATCAGAATTATCAGATTACCTCTCCTATCCAGGTGGAGGAGCGCATTACGGGTGCAGCTTGTGGCGCCTGGTGGCATGGTGTCATCTGTGCTGATGGAACCCCAAATGGTTATGAGGTCTATGAAATCAATGGCAATGAATTTGTGGATAACTATTATAAGTCAACTCGCTTTGACAAGAGTTACCAGATTCGTTTGCATCGTGGCGACAGCTCTTTTGGCGGTGAGTATGGTAGCTTTGACTATGCCCTTACATCCGACTATGTGGTTGCCAACATTTGGAACTATGACCCAACGTGGCATGTGAGTATTTATGAGGATGACAAATACATGGGTGAGATGACCTATCGTGCATATAAACCAGACGCTTGGGCTGGTGGCTATATGCTCGGTACGCTCAACCGCAATCCGCAAAACTATTCGCCAACAAGTGCTCATGAGTTTATTTATCATTTGCATAACCCTCAAGCGAAGGTGAGAGTGGAGGCTATTGATGGATGGGGCAACACCTATTCACAGACCGAATTTATCAGCACTCTCAGTACTGCTGAGGCTTATCAATAGCAACTCTCATCATTCAATAGTCTCTCTTAATTCATACTGACAATATCTCTCCGAGGATATGTTGCAGGTCGTTGATGGCGGCTTGCACGTATTCTCGGATTTTTTGTGCCTCTTGCTCTTGGATATGCTCTGGCGATAGGGCGGTGAGCTGTGGCAGACAGTCCATCTGCATCATCGAGGCGATGGGGAGGAGCTTGTGGGCGGTCTTGGCGATGGCTTCGGAAAGAGATGAATCTATTGATGACTGCGATTCTATCGGGATTTGGATTTGTAGGAGAACTTCTTGCAATTGATGAAGATGTCCTTGCAGCTCTTGCTTCATCGTCGTGATAATCTCCTGCGCAGCCTCTTCGTCATCGCCGGCGAAAGCGAGGAGAGGTTTTAGGCGAGGAGGGATAGGTCGGCTAGCGATGTCGTCAGAACTGCCTCCCGACGTATTTTCAAAAACCTCGGGACTTTTTTCCAAAAACCTCGGGACTTTTTTAGAAAAACCTCGGGATATTTTTTCTGGAGCTAGGTGAAGCACCGCTTGAAGACTCTCCTGACTGAATGGCTTGAAGAGGCAATCGTCGAAACCTGCCTCTCGCAATTCCTCCTTGATGCTAGTATCGTGGGCGGTCATGGCAATCACTTTCATGTTGTTGTGGTTGATGTGCTTGATTAAGTCTTTGCCGCTCATCTCTGGCATCTCGATGTCCATCAGCATGATGGCAGGTTGCTCGTTGTGCAGAAGGGTGAGGGCATCGGTCACGTGGTTGCAGGCGAAGACTTGCCAAGAGTCGCCCGCCAATCGGCGAAGCATCTCTTGGAGGAGTTGGAGTTGCAACTTGTCGTCGTCAAGGATGAGAAGCTTCTCTGTAGAACTTGGGGATGTTTTTGGTGCATCCTCCGATGGCTTTTCGTCAAGCTCGTTATGGGAGTGACAAACTTTTGTTTGTGATGTATCTGCTAGCTCGATAGGAATCGTGGCGGTGAAGGTGGAGCCTTTCCCCACTTCCGACTTGACGTGAATCTCGCCTCCCAGGAGAGTTGCCAATTCGTGGGTAATCGAAAGTCCCAAGCCAGTGCCTTCTATGCCTTGGGCGTTCTTCAGCCGGGTGAAGGCTTGGAATACCTTTTGCCTTTCCTCTGTGGTCATACCTTTGCCCGTGTCGGTTACGTCCAAGGTGAGCAGATAAGCATTCTTGTTTTCTATGATATTGTAAGCATTTCGCTTTTGTCGGATGGACATGCTGACCATGATGCTACCTTTGTCGGTATATTTGATGGCATTGCTGATGAGGTTGTCGAGTATCTGACGAATGCGGAAAGCATCGGCGAAAAAGAGTACATTTGTACCCTTTGCGTTTCTTCCTTCAGTCTCTTTTTGCTTCTCCTCTTTGTTTGATTTTCTTTTTTCTCCTTCTAGCTCCTCGAATTCTTTTATTTCATACGAAATCTTTAATCCTTTAGTTTCCGCTTGAACTCTCATCCCTTCCACGCTCTCATCCACCAGTTCCTTGGGCGAGAAGTCGGTGGAATGAACTTTCATGAGTCCATTCTCTAGTTGATGGTAGTCGAGCAGTGCTGCGACGAGGTGTGACAGATGGTGTGCGGAACGCTTGATGTTGACGAGACATTCCGCTCCACGGGCATCGTTTACGTAGTCTTTCATCAAGTCGATGAAGCCAGAGATGGAGGCGGCAGGAGCCTTGATGTCGTGGGTGATGGTGAGGAGGAGATGCTCACGCTGTTGCATGATGCGGCGTATCTCCTCGTTGGCATTCTCCAGGTTCTCTCTGTAGATGCGCTCCTTTTGGGTATCTCGCCAGATGTACCAAAGCAGGATGATGGCGGCGATGATGGCGACAACGGCCAGCAAACCTATCTGCCACAGAAGGTATTGGCGAGCTTCCATCGCCTTGTTGATGGCTTGTTGCATGGAGTCTCGTTCCCTTTGGTGAACCTCGTTGAGCTGTTGGGCAGAGCGCAGGGCGAGTTGGGCGTTTACCATCTGTAGGTTTTCCATCTCCTTGGATATGGCTTGCGTGTGGCTTTTGGAGGAAGACTTTTCCTTTCGGTCGATTTGTTCGAGGATGTCGGCTACGTTCTCCGCTACGTTCACCGGTGTGGTGATGGAGTCGATGATGGCATGGTTGCTGTCCCTCTTCACGCTGAGTGTCTCGGCGTGTTCCTTCTTGAAGGCATCGGCGAGGCGGCGGAAGAATCCCTTGCGTGTCTTCACCACCTCCACGGTCGTGTTTTGGGCTTTGTGGGTCTGCTGGGTCTTGGGGTGAACCACGATGGAGTCCTTGCCATTGTTGAGGCTATTCACCTTTTCACGGAGGTAGTTCTTGTCGCCTTTCCCTTCGAGTGCTGCGGAGAGTTGGTGCAGGTTGGCTTGCTCTTCCTTGAGCAGTGCCGACATGGTGCTGTCGGCGGCATCACGCTTCTGGATGTATTCACGGGATGCCTGGTTGATAGCGAGTATCGACTTCGTGTTGCTGTACACGAGGCTGATGGCGAGGATGAGTACGGCGGCGACGGCGCAATAGCCTGCTGCTACCTTGAAAGGGAAATGATTCTTCTGCATGTTGCGAGTCTTACTTGTTTTGGGTTGTAAAATTACCAAAAATAAGTGTATCCACCAAAGTCTTAGCCTAAAAAATGAGGAAATCATAGCGATTTCCTTTATATAAGAAAAGCTATCTCGCTCATTTTGAAGATGAGCGTGATAGCTAATGGTTGTTTTTATTGTTTCTTAAAGGTCAATGTCTGCCAGATAATACAAGTATTTGTTCCTGTGCATTGAGATGACAAGCACAGAAGAAAAACATGAATAAAAAAGCGCAGATGCTTTTCCAAAAGTACTGCTCTTGATGTCTGCCAATGATAGCATAAATTGGGTCGTAATAGACGATTGAGTCTTGTCGTCTATTACGACTAAGCCCTGTCGTCTATAGTGATCAAACCTTGCCGTCTATTATGCCTGCGGATAGCTGCAAGATGCCCTCCGATGGAGAAGAAATATCGAGAACCTACTACGCTAACAGGTAAAAAAATAGGGTTAGCGTAGTAAGTTCTCGATGTTTTCTTTGCTTATTTCAAGAAATGATAGTATATTTGCAGTCGTAAATCAAGCATGGATAGAGTATGGGAAAAGTAAACAAAATCATTGGGCGGCAGAAAGAAATAGCATTGCTGCAAGAGATTGTCGATTCTTCAAGGGCGGAATTCGTGGCCGTTTATGGAAGAAGGCGCATCGGTAAGACGTATCTTATCGACAAATTCTTTGATGAACACTATGATTTCTATATGACGGGTATCTATGAGGGCACTCGCAAGGAACAACTTGTGAACTTCACCCATCAGTTGGAAACCTACTCCAAGACAACACAAAAAGTGCCAAAGGATTGGATGGAAGCCTTTTTTATGTTGCGCCAATACCTAGAGACCTTGAAAGACAAGAAGCACATCGTGATTTTTATCGATGAGATGCCTTGGCTTGATACGCATAACTCTCGTTTTCTCAAGGCTTTCGAACTCTTTTGGAATGAGTGGGCGTCCAAGCAAGATAATCTGAAACTCATTGTTTGTGGCTCTGCCACTACCTGGATGACTAATACGCTCTTGGGCAACAAGGGAGGCTTGCACAATCGAGTGACTCGTTCTATCTATCTCCGTCCATTCAATCTTGCAGAGGTAGAGGAGTTCTTGATGGCAAGGGGCTTTCAGTTGGAACGCTTTCAGATAGTAGAGCTATATATGGCGATGGGTGGTACACCTTATTATCTCGATATGATGCAGCGTTCGCTGAGCGTGGCGCAGAATATCGACCATCTCTTCTTCGCATCCAATGCCCCCTTGAGGAGCGAGTATGGTTTTCTCTTCAAGTCGCTTTTCAAAGAATCCACCTTGTATAGAAAAGTGGTCGAGACATTGGCTAAGAAGATGAAGGGAATGACTCGCCCAGAACTGCTTGCGGAACTAAAGGTGGATGATTCTGGCTATGTATCTACTGTGCTTTCCGACTTGTGCAATTGTGATTTCGTCCGAAAGTATTCGGCATTTGGCAAGACGGATAGAAATTTTATGTATCAGCTTACCGATTTATACTCTCTCTTCTATCTGCGGTTTGTGAGAAACTATCATGGAGAGGATGAGCATTACTGGAGCCATCGACAAATGGATATATCAAGTTGGGAAGGTTATGCTTTCGAGCAAGTTTGTTTACATCATATCCCTCAGATTAAGAAGAAGCTGGGCATAAGTGGCATCTTGTCGAATGTTTGCACATGGTCTTACCGAGGCGCAACGGACATTGAAAACGACCAACTGGCTGGCGCACAGATAGATCTTATTATCGACAGAGGTGACAAAACCATCAATCTATGTGAGATGAAGTTTGTCAATCAACCATACGTCATCTCTTCCAATTACGCTATGTGGCTTATCAAGCGCCGTGAGTTATTCAAGCAAGTGACGGGTACTCGAAAGACTATTCATCTGACCATGGTTACATCTTATGGAGTGGAACATAATGCAGCTTGGCAAAACATTCAGAGTGAGGTGACGATGGACGATTTGTTTCAAATAGAGTAATTGCCAAATGTAAAAAGGGAAAAACGGAAAGGGGGATATGCCATGATTGAATGACATATCCCCTTTTCGATTGAAAGCGACGTGTAATTATTACTGTTTTTTGAAGGTGATGTTACAATGCTGCAAGGTATGAACCTGTAGCTGATGAATCCTTTTGAGTAGAATCGGTTGTTGTAGTGTCAGCTGGCACGTTGATGAGAGCGGCGAGGTCTGCGGACTTCTCCTCAACGGTAGTGTCGGCTGATTGCTCTGCTGGAGCGACAGTGTCTGTAGATACTGTAGTGTCTGCTGGAGCTACTGTGTCAACAGGAGTTGCGTTTGAAACACTTGCCATCTTGTTGCTGGCGAAAACATTGCTTACTGATACCATAACCATTGCTGCGATAGCTGCGAATACTAACTTCTTCATAATCTTCTATGTTTTAAATTTGTGAATATAATGTTTAACTTTTAGTGAGCTTGCTTTGAGCATTGTTGCTCGTTTGCGTGCTCACTATCTTATATCACAATCGCCGTGCCAAAATGTGCCAATGTGGAGTAAGTGCTTGAATATCAGCTATAATTGGCGTTGATGCCAAAAAAGTGAAGTTGTGGAAAGTGAGGAAGAACTGTGGAAAAATTCCACAAAAAAGTGTGGATATGCTTCCTCATGGCATATCCACACTGCTCTTTTTTGTATGTACAAGACGTTATTCGCAATCATTTGCTACCTCTTGAATGATTCTGTTTGTTTCTTTGGATTCAATTTTATTTTTTTTATGTAAGATGATACTCTTTAGTCTAGTGCTGCCAACCTTGTCTTCATAGTCTCGATAAACATTAAACATTTCGTAGAGTGGCGAGATGCGAGAGGGGCACATATAATGGGCGCGCTTGTAATAAAATAAAGCAGAATCTTTGCACCTCATTCCATGATAGATGTCACCGAAAAGCAAGGACAACTCGTAATCGGCTAAGTAAGACTTGCATAGCATAGCCTTTTGTAATGCTAGCTGTTCTTGTCCTTTTAGGTGTAAGTTAGAGGCATAGTAAAACAAAAATTGGCAATCTCTCTTGTGTTGAGGATATAACTCTAGATACTTTGGCATTGCCTTATCATATAATCCCAAGTTAGTCTTTTCATAAAGTTTTTCCAGCATAGTCTCATCTCTCCATTGCGAATACAGATGGAAGCCCCCAAGTAAAACTAAAGTTATAATCATCACAGAGCAAATTTTGATGTGTTTATAAATGGGAACGTGATAGATGGCTAGTGCTCCCCATACCATCATAATCCAAGTGAAAGGATATTGAAAAGGATAGGAGAAAAAAGAGAACAATGCCAACAGTATAATTATATGTTTGCCCATTTGTGATAAATCTGATGGATGTCTTTCCGCATAGTTCAGGGTGCAGAGAAATATGATGGTTACAACTATCAATCCGACAACACCAAAGTCTATAGTGATGGCAATCCATTCGTTTAAAGGATGGTGTATGTTGCTGGCAAGGATAGCAAATGAACTCGCTGGATTTTGCTGGAAATAATCAGCTTGCCAATCCATATAGTGAGCTTTGAAACCACCTTGCCCCCATCCGAGCAAAGGGTGCTCTGTTATCATTTCATAGCTGCGTTGCAATATGAACCAACGACCTTTGCTCGAATCGCTTTTATAGAATAGCAAGCCGACTATCAATAATGGAAATAACATGAAAAGCCTTTTCTGTTTGTTGCGAGGACAATATAGCAAAAATAACCAAAGAATGACACAGAGTATGCCTGCTCTTGATTGTGCCCATACGATTGCAATAATGCAGATAATCTTGGAGGTTATAACTGTCCATTTCTGTAAGGGAGCTCCATTTTTCAATTGTTTTTCGCCAATAGGCAATCCCAATACTAAGCATGAGGCGAATCCAGCAATATTGTCAAAGCTTCCTGCTCCATTAATACTATACAAGGGAAGTACATTTGTTTTTTGCAGTAGGAAGAAGATAGCTTGTGCTGTACATGCCATCAATATAATGCTATTCCATTTCATCTCTTAACTTTTTGATACGACTTTTCATAGTGCGCAATGCACCTGGATGCAAATCCATCATTTCAGCAACTTTGCTTTCACTCAATCCTTCATGCAGTAAGATCAGAAAAATTTTCTGACGTGGCGTGTAGTTGCCTGATTCTTCCAAAGCCAAAGAATATTCGATGTCTTTGGATGTGTAGCAAGAAAGGAACGCCAACTGTTGAGTCTTGTTCCATTCCCTTATGCTTAGCCCTTTTATAGCTGCCATGTACAAGAGCTCACCTTGGTGTGAATATGTATTCTTGTTTTCTTTTAGCTTGTTTATCTTTTGTTGCAGCTTTTCGATGGTGGCAACATCGGTTTTGCCTTGTTGTTTCAAGACTTGTATATGTTCTAGATATTTTGTTATAAGATTTTGATTTTCTAGGAGTTTGTTTTCATTCTCTATCATTTTCTTTTTGTCTTTTAATATCTTGATTCTGCCAATAAGAAAGACAATGATGACTGACAAGCTGCATCCATATGCAAGATATATAAGTTTTCTTCTTTTAGTTTCTTGTTGTGCAAGTTCCATTTTATGGTCGAACTGCATCTGTAGTTCTTTAATTTGCTCATTTTGCCTTTGCTCTGCTAGGCTATCTTTCAAGTCTATTAGCCAAGTTGCATATTTGCTAATTAATTTATCATTTTTCTCGGTTTGCTTTTGATGTAGTATAAATTCCAGAATTTCATTTTTTTTTGAGAGATCGTTTGTTTGTAAAGCATGTGCCCAAAGAGAGTCCGCCTTAGATTTCAAACCTTGCTTTGTATAAATGCGAGCTAAATTATCATAAGTGTCCACATTAGGTTCGACTTTTAGAGCCAGGTTTAGAAAATATAATGCCAAAGCTGGATTTTGTTTCATGTTGAAGTAACCTATATTGTTGTAAACCGTTCCTTTTGCTCCGTTAGGTACATAAGTAACAAGAGGGATTATTTTGTTGCAGTAGAACCGCGCACTATCCTCATTTCCCAAATTGCCATAAGAAATAGCCATTCTATTGTAAATATCTATTTTTTTGATGTTATCTTTACTGTTATCTACTAGGTCTAAGCTTTTTCGTGCGTATGTCATGGCTTTTTTATATTCACCAGCTGCGGTGTTTATTTTTGCCAAACAGACGTAGATTCGATCTTTTAAACTGACGTTATTTAAATTCATTGCTAAATATTCACTTCTTTTGATTGCAATTATAGCTTTCTTACGTTCTCCTAAATCATATAAACATTCGGCTTTATAGTAATATGCTTGAGCAAGTTTGGCGGTTTCATTATGCTTCTTAAAATAAGATATACACTCATCAATAGCGGCCAAATGTATAGGTTCGTATGACATATACTTTGCTCTTGTTACCAATAAATTATAGTACATATAACATTCTTTATTGAAATATGTATTAGGCATTACGTTTAATATTTGTTTGGCAGAATCTAGTTGATTATTGTCTAATAAGGAGTCCACTCTGGTTAATTCACCAGAAACATGCCCATTTTGGCATCCTAAAAGAGATAGTAGAAACATTGTCACAAATGATATGCTTAAAATCTTCATCATATTATAGTTTTTCTGCAAAAGTAATAAAAATAGATTAAAAAGCAAGTATCAACCTTGTAATTATTTGCAGAAGTCTTTATGTTTTGTTACATTTTATATCCTATTATCCTGACGTATATCACTCATATCTAATTAACAAACAAATAGTTATGCATGATTTTTGCTTTTGTAACAGTTTTGAAAGTTCTTTGAATATTTTTTGGTGTTATAACTGAAAAATACTAATTTTGCATTTACAAATCAAAATCAAAGAATATGAATAAACTTATCTTATTATTGGCATTGACAATGTTTACTTGTATGCCACAAAAGATTTTTGCTCAATCTACCCCCCCCACATACTAGAGGAGTGGATAATCAAGATATCCATAAGATTT
>ERZ1026882.1096-NODE-1096-length-12134-cov-13.811491_pt1 | contig 12134 bp, 10 predicted proteins | sample MGYA00380171_ERZ1026882 | MGnify/ENA primary metagenome ERZ1026882 (study PRJEB33269, sample SAMEA4719807) | human gut metagenome | biome: human-associated habitat; feature: organic feature; material: feces | place: Cameroon | collected 2013-10 ...
GTTAAGAATTGACAGTTAAGTCATTCTTGATGATTCCCAATAGAAAAATCCCTGCTGTAGGAAAGGCTTCCTATGGCAGGGATTATTGTTTGAACAAAAAAGCAGTGAAAACTTTGGTACTTCAAAATATAATCGTAAATTTGCAGCAAAAACTATAATAATGAAGAGTTATGGAAGAAAAATTATCGACTATATATTTAAGAGATGGGCGGAACGCCCTGCAATATGTTATGAGCCTGAGCGAAAAGTACAGGCAGATAGCGACCGAAGCGATATTCGAGTGTTTGAGACTGGGCTATCCACTCAACAACATGGAGATAACAGGCAAAGCACGAGAACTGCAGAGGAAGAAGAATGCCTACGTTTGATAAAAATCGCCAAAGAACAAGGTTTTAAGTTATGGATGAATTGACAAATACAAGACTATATACCGATGTCTGCTCCATCATAGAGCAAGGCAGGAAGGAAGCTTATGCCTCCGTCAATCATAAGATGATAGAGACCTATTGGAACATAGGGCGACGCATCGTGGAAGAAGAGCAGAATGGTGAGGCACGTGCAGAGTATGGGGCTCAGATCATTGCGCAATTAGCAGAGCAATTGACTCATCAATACGGAAAAGGATTTAGTGCGAGGTACCTACGCGCATTCAGAAAGTTCTATCTCATTGTAGATGACTTTCAGATTTGGAAATCGCGATTTCCAAATCTTACTTGGACGCATATTTTCAAGACACTTCGTGTGGAAGACTCTATTGCCATTCGTTGGTATCTCGAAATGGCTTCAAAGGAAATGTGGAGCGTGCGTACGCTCGACCGCAACATTTCCACTCAGTACTTTGAACGTCATTTTGTGCAGCCTTCGCTTCCTATGACAGAGGCTGAACCACATCAGTTTGAACTATTAAAAAGCCCTGTTGTGGCAGAGTTCTTAGGCTTCAAGCAGGATGATTCTTATTCTGAGGAAGAGTTGGAGTCTGCCATCATCACCCACCTGCAGGAGTTTATGATGGAGATGGGACGAGGCTTTGCTTTCATGGGACGCCAGCAGTTGGTACGCACAGATACACAGGATTATTTCATTGACCTTGTGTTCTATAATGTCGTGCTGAAATGTTATGTCCTCATAGACTTGAAACTTGGTGCGATCACCCATCAGGATGTGGGACAGATGGATATGTACGTCCGTATGTATGATGAGTTGAAGCATACGGAAGGCGACAATCCAACCATCGGCATCGTGCTTTGCTCTGAGACGAGCAAGGATATTGCACGTTATTCCATCCTCAAAGATAATGACCATCTCTTTGCAACAAAGTACAAGACTTATCTGCCGACAGAAGAACAGCTTCGCACGGAGATAGAACGCCAGAAGCAATTGTTCTATTTGCAGCATGAAGGTAAGGCAAAACATAACAATAATAAATGACAAGGAGAAACAAGATATGAATGAACCAAAAATAAGATTTCAAGGATTTGAGAGGGAATGGAAAAGTGGAAAAATAGAAGAAGTTGCGGCTTTGCAAGGAGGCTATGCTTTTCAGGGTTCCTCGTTTTGTAAAGATGGAGTCCCTATTGTTAAAATTGTAAATATTTTATATTCTGGAGAGATTAAGGGGAAGCCATATAAATAGCCTATAGATGAAGGACAGGTCAGATTTGCTGCGGAAGATGCGCACAAAGATTGATCGGTTAAGGTTCAACATTAAAATGAGTTGACAATGAACAATGAGAATTTAGTATATAGCCATACAGCATATTTTAATATTTTGAAGACTCGTGGAATGCAAGGACTTCAAAAGAATATGCCGTTGTGGAAGTTCAAGCTATCAGAAGAAGAGTATGAAGCTTTGAAACAAACGCTAAGATGTCATACAAGCGACCTCGCCAAATATGGTGAGGAAGCCGCTTTGTGCTATGCTGAATGGTGGCGAAGAGACTATCGGGGGACTATCCCATCCAAAGAGGATGTTGCTATGGGTATAGGCTTGCATAGGCGTTTGGGGGATGACTTGTATATGGCTGCCAGAAAAGCTTTGCAGAAGCATGGGTACGCATTCCTGCATTCTTTGAAAGGTACAGAGTATTTCCGTACTCTATTGAATCAAGGTGGACTTCCTGTCAACTATATTAAGAACAGTGGCAATATTGGCTATTTCTCTAAATTCTTGAAAGAGTTGGTGAGCGAGTTGTCTTCAATCAATCTTGACTGGAATGAGGTGGATAGTTCTATCATACAGCAGTTTAACTGTATTTCATATTTGGGTAAGGCTTTTAGAAATGAAAACATATATGATGTTTCCATGCAGATAGCCCATGCCATCATCGTGGGAGAAAAAGAACTTCTCCCTTATGATGATACAGATGTCTCGCTCGCAGAGCTTACCAAGTCTTTGGAAACCGCATATAGTCGAGCTAAAGCTCAGCGCAAAACACGCCCTCTGTCCTTGCATTGGAAGCTCAGAACTTTTGGACAGGGACAAGGAAAACTTTACGTCAATATGGAAGTTGTCAAGGATATTTCGTCTGATTCCATACTAGGTTTAAATATAACTACGTGCTATTCCTTCGATGTGTTTGTTGCAGGAACGCTTGTAGGTAAGTATGTGAGAAAAGATAATGTTAGAGACGAAGAAGGTAATGTCCTGTATGCTGTGTATACTCGCATTACTGTGGGTATGCATAGCGATATCTTGTGGACTGGTGAGCCTGTAGTAGAGGTGAAGGTAAGATGTGACAACGATGATCGACTATTTTTGACTATTGCAGGTTGCTATTCTCCAAACTTTTACTATCCACAGGTATTCCAGATGTTGGATGACAAACTCTATAGTATGTCAGAAACAGCCAATGCAGAGAATAACGTAGCAATATTTTCTCATGAGTGGAAAAATGGCAAATCCTTGCCTATAACCATTTGTGACAAAGAACTCTATTATAACGCATTTACGGATGAGTTGGATTTGCTAAATTCTGAAACTGGTGAAGATGTTAAGTTGACCAATAACTTTACACCATATACCGTAGAGTTCTCTGGCAACTATATTTCTTGGGTTGAAAAGTCAAACTATAAATTGCTTTCAACTATACCATTTGTTCGTGTGTATGACCAAGAGAAAAATCGTGTTCACAACTCCATAGTAAAATATAGATTCAGAAACGACAACTATATAAAATGGCGTAGCTTGAAGCCTTCCTGTGTCTTCCCTTGCGGATTGGTTGATATTCGTGTGGAATTACCCGATGGCCATACTGTTACGGAAACTTTCTATTCAATAGGAAAATTGAAGTTTACTTCTGATAATGAAAGTGTCTTCTCGACGAACATCATTTGCTCGTGTAGTGCAGATATGCTTCCTAAGATTAATACGCAAGAGGGAGTTGATATTACGGAATTAGGAACCAACAAATGGATGGTTAAGCGAAGTAAGGACCGTAAGTTTACACCATCTGTATGTGATTTCTGTCTTTACTGTGCTGGGAATCCAACTTTGCGTTTGTCCATAGCCATTCCTTTTGATGGAGTGACCGTTACGGATATAAAAGGAAATATCGTACCAAATGGAAAGATTGTTTCATTGGCTAACTTGACAAATTTTTGTGTTGTAAGCCATGGTTGTTATGGTAAAAAACGCAATATAGATGTGTCATACGTTTCTGATAAGGTTGAAGATTATAGCTTATTGAAACATTTGCGCAGTAAGGTGATAGATGGGTTGGTATCTCTCGCTGACTATAATGACCTTATTGTTCGCATGTTTAATCTGTATGGCGCTAATAGTTTTGACCGTTCCAGTTCCGTAGCCATGAATATTTATGGTACAGAGATATTCATTAGAAAATTCGTATTGGAGTCAACCATTGAAGACGGAAAAATAAGGGTCATCGACAGCACAGAAGAAGATACTGATGATTTTCTCTATGATGGCGAAGTTTATGCGTTTCCTGTTGGAGATGAACTTTCATCAGAAGACTTCTTTGTTGTAAAATTGGAGCGATTAGATAATTCTGAGAATCTGTTCACATTCCCAGATGACTTTAATCAACAAGAGGTCGTTGTATTTTCGGGCCCAGAGGCAAAGCGTAGGATGATTCCAAAATATTACAATAGGGAGGCTTATGATTTTGATAAACAAGAAAGAACAGAACGTTCTTCAAGCAATACAAAAGATTGGTATGAGACTTTGAAAAATGAGGATGTCATGATGGGCAAACATTGGAAAGGTGTATGTAAGGCATTTGACATCTGTAGTCGATATAATTTGCCTTTCCCAACGTATAATGGATTAAAGCCACTTGGGCGCAACTCCAAATTGTTGGCAAAGTTTGTCATTGCCATGTGGCTTAACGAGTACAAGGATGTCTTGTTGCAAGATATTGACAGGTTTGAGCAAGAGATGGTTGTTGCAATTCATTGGATTCCTGCCAAAATTTGGGAGGAATGTATTGATGAATTTTTGGCAAGTGTTCCTGAAGCAATACAGCCTATAATGTTTGGAAAAATGCAGTCTTTGGTGGAACTGTTGCAAGAATTGTTTAATTCGACAGTGTCTACAGACATAGCGCAAGCTTTTGCGGCTTTCCTTGTTTCTGGTAATATTGATGCAGAAAGAGCGTTTAACATTGCAGATATCAATGCTTATTGTGCAAAAATACATGGTTTGTCTGATACGAATAAAGACTTGCCGATTGCTAAATTTTCATTGAGCAATGCTTATTACAATCAGGGTCAAAAATTGTTGCCTTCATATAGGGTTATGTTGGAGGCTGCTATGTGTGCTGCAGAAAATACTTGTCTTCAAGAGAATCGCATAGATTTGTTCGCTTGGGAAAATAGGGAGTTTGCTCGTATTGTCAATTTCTACAGAAAGTATTTCAAAGAGACATATAGCGACATTTTCTTCAAAACGGTTAAATATATTAATACATTAGATAGATAAGATATGAATTACGCAGATTTCTATACATCCGCAGAAAAAGTGCTTATAGACTCCTTGGTATCTCTCTGGCTCAGAGGTAAAGCCAAGGAACAGGCATATATGCGCCATATTTTATCAAAGGAAGAACCTTTGATGGCGGAACCTGTGTTTCAATCTATATTTCCTTGGGAAAGTAGCAAGGAAACATTTGGTGAGCATGCAACAAAATTGCATATACTATCCCCTTCTTTCGTGGAGGCTTTGGGTAGTGACAAGGTTGATGAGGAAATGAGATTTCCTATGAGGCGTTGCCCTTATAAGCATCAGACAAAGAGTTGGAAGACTTTGTTGTCTGGTGAGGGTAAAACGATTGTCGTTACCACTGGTACTGGTTCTGGAAAGACGGAGTGTTTTATGATACCTGTTCTTCAGGATATAGCAAACAGAAATGAGAAGGATTGTGTTCAGGCTATCTTTCTCTATCCTCTCAATGCCTTGATGAAGAGCCAACAAAAGCGTATTCATGCCTGGTGTAATGCACTTCCCAACAAAGTCACTTATGCCATTTATAATGGTGACACTGAAAAGAGCAAAAGAACAGAGAGCTTTACCTCTAAGTTCTTCCCTCAATTGGTAACTCGTCCACAAATTCGTGAGACCCCTCCACAGGTGTTGTTTACGAATCCGACGATGCTAAATTACATGTTGGTACGTGCTGAGGATAAAGCCATTTTGGAAAAGTCACAAGGCAAACTGAAATGGATCTTGCTTGATGAAGCCCATACCTATACGGGGTCTTCTGCTGCGGAATTGTCGTTGCAGTTGCGCCGTGTTCTTGATGCTTTTGGGGTAACTATTGATCAGGTTAACTTTGCCGTAACATCTGCAACAATAGGTGATGAGGACGATCCTGCTGCTGAACAAAAATTGAAGACGTTTGTCTCACAATTAACAGGTAAACCTGCTGATTGTATCGTGGTGATTGGTGGAAAACGAATTGTTCCAGAAATGGATGCAGCCAAAGCTACAGTGGCAATAGAAAGCGTAAATGCTAAATATGGGACAAAGATTTCTCTTGCAGACATTGAGAGACTTCGCAAAAAGCTGAATGCTAATCCTGTGCTTTCTACCAAACAGATAGCAAAACAATTGGATAGTGTTATAAGCAAAGACACCGTAAAATCACTTGAAGTAATAAATGCGTTGGGCGACAAAGTTGATGGATTGAATAAAGCAGATGGTGGCAAGGCGGCATTGTTACCTTCAAGAATCCACTATTTTATACGTTCAATTAACGGCGTGTATGCTTGTGTGAATCCAGAGTGTAGCCGACATAAGAAGGTTAGATTGGGGATAGGCAGCTTAACTACCTATCAGAATACGAATTGTCCAGTTTGTAAGTCAAAAATGTTGGAGGTTGCAACCTGTCCATCGTGTGGCGGTTTGATAGTCGTTGGAGAAAATAGTACCTCCGAAGGATTCAGAATGCACGTAAATACCGTGGACTTGGATAATGGCGTTTTTTTTGATGCGGATGAAGATCTCATAGAAAGTGAGGAACTCAGTGCTGATGACGGTCGAGCAAGACAAGAGGCGGCAGGATATACACCATTCTATTTTGCAAAACCTTCCAAGCCATGTTTGCGTCATCATACTCATGTGGAAAAGCATGTCTTTAATCATGAAAAGAATAAGATAGAAATTGCACCAGATGATGCAGACAAGGCTACTGTTTTTGAGTCTTTACGCCATTCTGAAAACAACAAGGACTTGTGTCCTTATTGTGGCAATTCTTTAGGGCACGTTAATTATCTAAGAGCAAGTGCGACCCAAATGGGGCGTGCCTTGGCCACAACTATCTTGGATAATGCGGAAGGAGTGAAGAATACTGATTCTGAAATTCTGTACAAAGGCAAAAAGTATATAGCTTTTACCGATAACAGACAAGGTTCTGCTCGTACTGCTATGGGACTAAATCAAGATGTGGAACGCGCTTGGATTCGTGCCAGCATTTTTCATAAAATGGCTGATATGAGACTTGAAAGAATTGAACCTTCTGGTTTAACGGATGAAGAAAAGCAGACATATCAATATTTGAGTACACAGCCAAAGGAAGCTTTGCCTCCTTTCCTTCTTACAGAACTGAAACGTCTTGAAGCTAAAAAAAGTGGAAAGCAAGTTGTTCCTGCTCCACCAGAAGTGTCGTTTGATGAGATTAGTACAGCATTGGAAAATAATACTGATTTCAGAAAGCTTTATAAACATATCAATGAGGCACGTGGAGGCAAAGGGGCAGAGAACACGACGGTTTATCTCAGGGCGTTGTTGATAGATCAATTCGGTTGGATTCCGAAACGAGCAAATTCTATGGAGACTATGGGATTTGTACGATTGGTATATCCTGACTTGAAAAAGGCAAAGTGTCCGGAAGCTCTTTTGACAAAGGGCTGTAAAGATGAAGATTGGCAAGACTTTTTGAAAATCTGTATTGACTATGTTATTCGTGGTGGCAGACATTATATGATGGCAGGAGATGTCAAGCCTTATTTGACTCAGAATATCTATATGTCGGAAATCTACCCAAAGGATTCAGATAAGCGTGTAAATGGGAAGCCAGTGAGTAAATGGCCTGTAGTGAGACAGAGACTGGATGGAACGGTACAAGATGACCAAAATAGATTGGTGCTTCTTCTTTGTGCTATTTTAGGTTACAATGACGCAGAGCAGATAGATGATGGTAAGGTTGCCATTATCAGCAACCTCTTGGATAAAGCTTGGGGATTTTTGACATCAAACATACTTGCCCCTGTAGATACTGAAGACAAGGGATATATGTTGGAGTTGATAGGAAAAAAGGTGAAATTGCAATTGATAGAAAAAGGTTACCTTTGTCCTGTTGACAATGTCGTTGTGGATGTAACTTTCAAAGGATATAGTCCACGTATTAATGGATATATAGGAAAGGAAAACTTTGATAGATTCAAGGTGGCAGCGACCTTTAAATACCCATATTTTCCTTTCAAGTCGACAGAGTTGGATGACAAGGAAATTGCTGCATGGATTGATGAAAATTTATCATCCCAGAAAGAGTATGGTGTTTATACAGGGTTGCATGAGAGGGTTTATGCCCAGAAACCAATCTTTATTTCTGCGGAGCATTCTGCCCAGCAATCTCGTGAAGATTTGGATAAATATGAAAAGGAGTTCAATGAGGGACATCTAAATGTGTTGTCATGCTCTACAACTATGGAAATGGGTGTGGATATTGGTGGTATCAGTGAGGTGGTCATGAACAACGTGCCACCAAAATCCGCTAATTATCTGCAACGTGCAGGTCGTGCAGGTCGTAGAAGTGAGTCAAAAGCTTTGGCTCTGACTTTTTGCGCCCCTAACCCGATTGGCGCAAACACATGGAAGCATCCTGATTACCCAATTACGCATTTGACGGAAACTCCTTTGTTGAAGTTGGAAAGTCGTCAGTTGATTCAACGTCATGTAAATGCTATGGTGTTTGCAGATTTCGTATCTATACAGGGTGGAATACGAGTTACTGCCAAATTGGAGGATTTCTTTGTCACAAATGACGGATTGTGCTATTTCGACAAGTTCCTGAATCATATTGATAGCATTATTGGCTGTAATAGAACAGACCTTGATGCGTCATATATGGCCTTAGTAAGGGGAACAGCCTTGGACAACATTCCATTGAGTGATGCTGTTTTCACAACTAAAAAAGATATTACGGCAGTTCGAGGATTGTACCAAGCACGTATAGATAGTTTGGATAAAACTATAAAATTGTTGGAAGAAGAGGACGGAAATAGTGCAGCATTAAGATCTGTACAGTATCAAAAAGACAATTTCCTTTCAACTTCTCTTCTGACCTATATGGCAGAACATTCGTTCTTGCCAAGTGCTGGCATTCCTACAGGTTTAGTGCAATGCGTGTTGGGCAAAAATAATGAAGAGAACTCTCCGACTATGCATTTAAGTCAAGCCATTTCTGCCTATGCTCCTGGTAAGCAAGTCGTAAAGAATGAATGGATATATCAACCTGCTGGAATTTTGATGAAGACGAAATATGATGATAATACAACAAGATACGTGCTGCAAAATTGTACGCATTGTGGTTATACCGTTATACGACAAGGTAATGTCCTGAACGATTGTCCTAAATGCGGCAAGGAAAACTCAATGCATGGAATTAAGGACATGAGCATTTCGACTGAGCAACGTTTTACGGAAGTGGTTGAGCCTGTAGCTTTCAGCGTAGCATTTGGTTCAAAGCCAACTCGAAAAATGAATGCACAGGGAGAGATGAGTTTTGTTCAGCCTGTACTGTTGAAGATGGATCCGTGGCAAGAAAAAACTTCTGCTGCAAAAATGGTTGTGCGTTGCTCTACAAACGAGTCCGAAATATTGTTTTTTAAAGAAGCACCTATGGTTTTGCTTTTTGTCCTTATTGCGGAAGAATGGAGTATGAGCAAAGTCCAGATTACTCAGAAAATGTTCTTGCTGGTCATAAGCATTTATCTACTGGCCTTCCATGTCCAGGAGGTGAAGCAAATGGTAGAAATATTAGAAGACACGTTCTGCTTGTTGGACGTTATCAGACAGATTTCGTAGAAGTTAAATTCTATGATGCTGCTAATGTCTTGGTAAGAGATAGTGAAACGCTATATTCATTGGGTGTCATATTGAGTAGAAAACTTACAGAATTGCTGGGAGTTAATGATGGTGAGATAGACTTTGGTTATAATGAGGCCAGTCACTCTATCTTCATTTATGATACAGCTCTCGGTGGAGCTGGCTATTCTCCACTTTTCCGTGAATATAAAGACAAGGTGTTGGAAAAAGCTTATGAAGCATTGGCGAAGTGTGATTGTGAGCGTTCTTGCACCAAGTGCTTGATTGACCGTAGATCTCAGTGGTATATCAATTACTTAAATCGTCAAAAGGCTTTGAAGTGGTTGGAAATGGAGCGCAATTCAAGAGTTGCCCCAGAGTCAATTGTGTCTGAAATTCCTGATGCTTCTGCAGTAACAACTGATTTTGCGACGGAATTCTACCAACTTACTCGCAATGATAACGTGAAGTCTTTAAAAGTCTTTGTGGATAATGAGTATGATAGTTGGCAACTTGATGATTTTTCTTATGGAAAATTGTTGAGTGAACTTTCTCTTTCTGGTGTTGATGTGGCTTATGTTTTGAACAAGAACATACAGTTATCGTCATGTTCCGCTTCCTCAAAAGCTATTTTAATGGCAGCACTGTTTAAGAACAGGTTCGAGTATGTCAAGGTTGGGCTGAAAGAATCATTGAAACCATTACTTGCCGTAACGTTCAGTGATGGAACGAGCAAGATGTATTTTGGTGAAAATGTCGATGTCTCTTTGAATGCTAATTGGGGTGATGGAGATGTGTTCTCTTCTTTTAGTAATATTCGGATGGAATATATTCCTATTAATCCGTCCGATATTTTGTCAGAAATGAATGCAGATGATGGCTCTATTATGTTTGATGCTCGTATCTTGGAAGACTGCAGAGTTAACAATTTGTGCGAAAAGTTGATGAAATACAAATCTGAGAAATGGGATAGAATTATTCTAAGTATGAGAAGAAAGAATGTCTCAGTGACCTATTCTGACCGTTATTTGGTCACTCCGTTGGGTTGCATCCTTTTGGCCCATTTCATTGCGGATGTTCAGCAAAAACTTCAACTCAATATAGTTTCGTTGAATATCTATGTTAAGAAGCCTAACGGTGATGCCTATGGTAATCAAAGAATTGGCTTAGAAAGAGAATACGGAGACAATGTTGCCAGAAACCGTTTCATGGAAGATGCAATCAGGGAGATAGCTGGCATAACTCCTGAAATTGTGGATTACGGCTATATAGAGCATGAACGCTGTATGTCCATAAAAACAGCAGACGAGGAACTTTGTATTCGTCCTGACGCTGGTATTGCTCATGGATGGAATTTGTTTGGAAGAAGCAACTCTGACTGTACGGACGATGACTTTAGATACGATTGGGATATGGATGTTCCATTGTATAATAAAAAGAAAAATTACTCTGGAATCTTGTATACGATTTCATATAATAAGCTATAATAAATGAATTGATGCAGAAAGACTGCACAGAGTAAAATTAATTTTGCAATTAAAATAGTGCGATATGGAGAAAATGGCTCTCACTTCATTCTGGTGAACTTCAGGAAATGTGGGACAAACAAAAAATAACAAAACTTCCACCATTATGATACCAAGAATTAAAAAAATGTCAGTTCTAGATGACTATATCCTTTTCGTTGAATTCGATGATGGATATAAAGTGTTGTACGATGTGAAGGATGACATCAAGACGCTTCCTTCGTTTCGTGCATTAGTGGATGTATATGGCCTTTTTAAACAAGCTCAGTTGGACACCAGCCGAACTTGTGTATATTGGAACGACAAGATAGAACTAGCCAGCGACAGTATTTATGAGTATGGAAAGGCAGCATAATGAAAATCCCGGTTTCGTCATTCTTGATGATTCCCAATAGAAAAATCCCTGCTGTAGGAGGAAAGGCTTCCTATGGCAGGGATTTTTTTGTAAAGAAACATATATTGGTTTACTTGTCAAACAACTCCTTCTGTTTGCAAAAATACAACCAATATTTTGATTATGCAATTATGGTTTCACGAAGAATGTTGTTTTCTCAACATCAGATAATTGACTACGAGAATCAGTAAGATACAGGGCAATAACAATATGGGAAATAAACATGCAAGTAACATGATAGTCCCATAATAATCACCTGCGGTTACAATTAAAGTCATTATCACTACGACAGAACAAAATGCCACTGCCATGCTTATTGACAGGGGAATCCAATGCAGCTTTGAACAGCACTTCCACCCAATAGTGGCAGTCAAGAGGGCGCAAGAAACACTCATTCCTTCTAGAAGTAGCAATTCAAATAGTCCTTTTACTTCAAATCTCATTACGACTACCACGGGAAACAACATTCCTATAATTCCCCAAATGAGCAGGAACTTGTCCCAAAAGAAATTTTGATTTAATTTCATGATGATTCTTTTTTGGTTGATTAAAAAACGGCATAATTACTATTCGCATAAGTCCTTGCTTTTTTTCAATGCGCATCAAACTCACCATAGCAAAACATGTCGAACACCTTTATCTTGAAAATAACTTGACAGTATGCTTTCTG
>ERZ1026882.1099-NODE-1099-length-12111-cov-4.695587_pt1 | contig 12111 bp, 15 predicted proteins | sample MGYA00380171_ERZ1026882 | MGnify/ENA primary metagenome ERZ1026882 (study PRJEB33269, sample SAMEA4719807) | human gut metagenome | biome: human-associated habitat; feature: organic feature; material: feces | place: Cameroon | collected 2013-10 ...
CGGCCTTTTGCCATAGCAAGAGCCATCTGGAAGGTACTCTCAGTAGAGGTAAGGCTTCCAGTCTTAAGATAGGTGTAAAACCGGCTGGTAACATCGGTCTGGAGTTCGAAAAGAAACTCATCGTCAGTCAGCTCCACAGCAACATCATAGCCGTAAGTCTTGATAGCTTCGATAGATACCGCTTTTGCATACTTCTCCACGGTTATCTCTGCGTAGCTCTTTTCTTTAACCTCGAATTTGGAGTACGGGATTTCCTCGCCCTCTCCAACTTTTCCACTCTCAAGAGTGCCCTGTGCGTACTTTGATTTAAGAGTAGACCCCGGGTCTTTCTTAATCATTCTCAGTACGCCAAGGATTTCACGCAGGTGCTCCCAGTTTCTTTCAAACCGGGTGACAAAATCCACTTCGCGCGCGCGAACCTGGATGTCTGCCTGCTTAGTAAGGTTATTTTTTGCCATAAAAAAATCCTTTCTACCTATAGCTGTTAAAAGGTGTGTAGGTCAGCGGCCACGCTCAAAGCGCATGGTCGGTTATTGGATCACTCAAACAGTGACATGTTACTTGCGATTGCAGCCTGACGTTCTCCGGCATCTTTGATGTTCATGATATCGGCTTTCGTCATTTTGCCCGGTGGGGTGTTCTTGCTGATACTGGTGGTAAACCGTGCCTGGTTCTGTGCGGCCTGGTTCTGGTCATCGTCAACAAAGGCTGATGCATCATCTTTTTTCATCTGCTCAAGCAGATCGTTAAGGCCCAGAATCTTGCCGTCCTTAAGCTTAAGACCGGCACCCTTGATATCAGCCATAACCGCTTTTTTCGCCGATGCGGAAGAAAATTTAACATCTTCAAGCGCAGCTTTAAGAGCGTCCGCAAAATCTCTTTCATAGATCTTGTCGTTGTACTCTTTCTCTGCATCTGCCGCTTTCTGCTTCCAGGTCGCAAGCTCGCCCTTGATGCTCTCTGGGTCGATTCCCTCAAAGCTCTTAAGGGTGTTTTCCGCGGTCTCTGCGCGTTCTTTCCAGGCATCACGCTCGCCTTCCACCTTTGTAAGAGTCTGGGTCACCTCACCGTTGTTCTTGTAGTACTTCGACAAAGCTCTTTTTACCTCTTCAACCTTGTCTGCCGGAACTTCAATTCCAAATGATCCAAGTGTTTCAATAAGTTTCTGCATATCTATCCTCCTGGCCGTGTTTATTGACCTGCCGCCGCAGGTAATGGATTAAGCCCGATAGACCACGGGCGGGGTAATGGACCGTCAGGGATTCGAACCCAGGACCACCCGGTTATGAGCCGGGCGCTCTCACCGCTGAGCTAACGGTCCTAAAACACCGGCTACATATTGCAACCGGTGTTTTGAGAAAGAAGTCGATGTGAAAAAGTCTTGCTGCATTGGCTAGGGGTGAGCAGCAAGAACCCTCACGGCGGTCGTAAGCCGCCTTAACAGCCTATCAGCTATGAGGGGAAAGGAGGATTTTGCCAAAACAAAAATCCGTGCCATTGGTATGGCAAATGCGCACGCCGGAAATTTCATCCGCTTTTCAACCTCCGGGATAACCCGTTTATATTAAGGACGTGCGCAGGAGGTGTAAATTGGCTAGAAAAGATTCACAGGAGGTCAATCTTCGCTGCACTTATAATGTATCATTTATCAGTATGTAAGCTATCCACACATCTACAGCATATCTCTAAGCTTGTCCACATAGCGCTTTACAAGATCACGTTCCTCGCGGCATTCCGCATCTTTTGACATGTCCCCAATCTCGGCGGTCAGCCCATCCAGATGCTCCTCCAGGGCCGCAAGCATCTTGCGCTTGCAGTCTTCGGATTTTCCAGAACGGTAGCTCTGTTTCTGAGTCATGTAATCATCGTAAGCATCCCGTCCGTCATTGCGGCTGTAATGACCACGCACATAATGTTCGCCGCGTCGCATATAAGAAGCTCCGCGGTCGTAGTCCGGCATCATCCGGCCATCGGAAGAACTGTAGCGGCCCATGCTATCCCGTCCGCTGCGTTCGCTGTAGTTACCTACACCGTCACGCATCTGATCCAGTACAGTCATATAGTACTCGCTCTTTTTGTCCCAGTACTCCGTGTTTTTGATATCCTTGTACATATCAATCAGTTTAAAAGCGGTGTCCAAATTGCTGACGGAAAGTCCTTTTTCTGCGATCTTTCCAATCTCATCCTCAATACGTGCACATAAGTCTTTAACGTCTCTCATCATCCCACCTCCTTATGCTACCCGTGTAACCACAAGATTTGCGTTTGCCACGGTGACAGCCTGAGTGCTGGTGTTTTCCACCGCAACATTTAAGCAGCATCCGCGCGGAACATCAATAAAGATTCCGGCAGACACATTGTTAAATGCTTCTACGGCGGTCGGTGTGGATATCATCTGAGAGGATAAGACTGGTTCGCCGCCGATTGCGACAGCAAGAGAAATTGCTCCCGCCGTCCCTCCGGTCGGTACTGCGATATTTGCGGAAAAGTCCACAAAATAGCGGGCCTTGCACTGATTGGTTATCCCTCTAAGGGTAACTATGCCGCTGCCATCCCGGTGCTGTACACATGTGGTTCCTCTTACAGCGGTATTGGTGTATACTACATTTCCGTTCGCTGCCACTTCCTGAGCGGCAACAGCTACATATTCAGCCATATTGTTTTCTCCTTTTTCATATCGCAAAAAGGCAGGACTTAGCCTGCCGATTTGCGTAATACCGGCTCTGGGCCGAACATCCAATGTCTTGTTGAGGTCAACAAAACATCAGAAGATACAGATATGAGGTTTTCAGCAGTTGCAGCCCGTGTTACAGCCGTAGTATGCGTTCGGGTTCGGCACCTGGTAAGCCGGAATCGGTGCCGGATTGATCGCATTAATGAGCTGCTGGGTCTGTGCTGCCATAGCGGTTGTAAGTAATGCGCTCTGACGATCCTGAGATGCAGCACGTCTGAGATCATTATTCTCAGCCTGGAGGGAAGAAATCTTCTCATTGCACAGGTAATCCAGAATAGCTCTAGTTCCTGCGTTCTGGCTGTCGATAATGTCTCTGGTGTTGCTGTTCATGGTGTTCTGGAGTGCGCAGGCGTTCTGCGCCATGTTGTAGTTTACGCCCTGGATTGCTTCTCGGGTCTCACAGCAGCACTGAGCAAGCTGCGCCTGGAGTGCGTTGGTATTCTGCATATTGGCTACGGTGTCGGCGTTGATAGCCTGCTGGATGCCGAAACCAGTCTGCATGACGTTCGTATTGATGCCGTTGAATCCGGTAAGCATGCCGTTATTCATGGCATAGAAGCCATCACACAGGCCGTTGGACAGGCCGTCCAGTTTGCTGATAACTGCCTGGTTGTCAAAACCGCGCTGGATTGCGGAATCGGTGTATGCGCTTCCGGCTGCTCCACCTCCGCCGTTTCCCCAGCCATTGCCACCCCATCCGCAAAATGCAAAAATGAATAAAACGATGAGCCACCAGACACCGTCTCCACCAAACATTCCATCATTTCTGTTGTTTCCGGTTAAAAGAGCAACGTCAGAAGCTGTTAAGTTTCCATCCATAATTATTAAATCTCCTTTGATGTATTTACATTGATTTGGCCAAATCATAATGTACTTATTTATAAAAATATGTTATAATTTAGTCGTACGGATAGGGTAGCTCCCGAAAGTCTCATGTCCTAGAGATTTCCGTACTTTCATCAATAGGACACGCACACCGAAAGGACAGGTGTTATTTTTTATGCAAGAAATTTGGAAAGATATACCCGATTATGAGGGACTATATCAAGTTAGTAACTTCGGGAATGTAAAAAGTATGAATTACAATCATACTGGAAAGCCTAAAAATCTGACTATTAAAAGTCATCATTCTGGATATAGAATGGTTATGTTATGTAAAAACGGAAAACATAAAAATAAAACCATTCATATTCTTGTGGCAACTGCTTTTATTGAAAACCCTTTAAATAAGCCTTGTGTTAATCATATTGATGGTAACAAATCAAACAATTGTGTTTCTAACTTGGAATGGGTATCATATAGTGAGAACACAAGGCATGCAATAAAAACAGGGTTACGCGCTGATTCTAATATGACTGGTTGTAAAGGAATATTAAATCCCCTTAGTCGTCCAGTGTATCAATATACAAAATCAAATCAGCCTGTAAAAAAGTGGCCCTCAATATCTGATGCGGCCAGATATTTGAATTGTCCACCAGCGTCAATTATAAATAACGCAAAAGGGCGAACCAAAAGTTTACATGGCTACGTTTGGAAATACGAGGAAGATTAATTCTTCCTCTTTTTTATTTCATGCCGCCCAGCATCCGCGCAAACTGCTGTGCCATCTGCTGAGCCTGGTTAAGCTGCGACTGTGATATTCTGCCAGACTGCAACATCTTTTGTACCTCGGCTTTTGGATCACCCTTGAAATTCTGCTTGAATTGCATGAACTGCTGCATCATCTGCATGGGGCCGTTGCCACCCATCGGCATACCGCCGCCGAACATCTGGAATAACGGGTTACTCATCTGCTGCCGCACCTCCCTTTGATCTCCGGCTCTCTGGTTTGGCAATAGAGCCGCCGCTTGCTGGAAACGAATTTATCTTGTCAAGAATCTCATTGTATTTGTCAAAAAGATCCTGGTACTCTTTGCGGGTAACATACATATCATTCATGGCGGCTTCCGGCTGCTTCTGCGGCATTCTGCCGTTAATCTCATGGTACTCAAACACACGGAGGGGCTGCGGCATGCCGGATACATCCGTTGACTTGATGTAAAAACGTTCCGCTTCGCTGTCCATCAGCAGCACACATGAGCCGGGCGCAACAAGATAGGATTTTGCCCCGGTCTCGCCCTGCACCCATAGTATTCCCTGGTTATTTGTCGGTGCCGCCATCGGCTGTGGGACGGGCTGATATTGGTTTATTTGCGCCATACGGTCTTGATACGGTTGGTACGGCTGATACATGTTCGGATATGCTGCCATGTTCGATTTCCTCCAATTCTTCCAAAAAGATCAAAATATCGTGGTAATCGGATCAGAAAACATCTGCTTCATGCTTATATTTTGGCATAAAAAATAAGCCCCTGACAGTTCGTCAAAGGCTTAATAAAGTATCTATAAAGTTCCACATACGCGTATAATCTTCGAGTTTACCCGGCGGCTGATCCGCTTCGCGGTGGCAAGGCTGACATTCATGTTTTCAGCGCATATCTCCATCGGCACACCAGCGGCCCGATACTCAAATAGTGTTCTTTCATCGGGTGTAAAATTCGCAAGCGCCCGGAACCTGTTCAGCTCAGGGACTGTAAAATCATACACTTTCAAAATCAAACCCCTTAATTTTTCGTAAGAGCATTTAAAAGCTCGTCCCGGGTTTTTTTTAAACCCTCCACGTTGTTTCCGGTTATCTTGTTCTCGATCAGATTAAACATACTCCGCATAAGTAACTGGGTATCTTCCCGGTTCTGCCTGATGTTTGAGTAGTCGTTGTCCAGTTTTTCCTTAATGTCTTTTATGTCCGTCTCTATAGCACCTACACGCTTTTCTATGTCCTGCTGTGGCTTCTTCGCATGGGAATAGACCGTGTAAAGCACCCCGGCGGCAGCTCCGATGGTGCCAATGCCGCTGCAAATTGATACGATAGTACGCACAAACTCTAAGTCAATCATTTGTTGTCTCCTTTACCCAGTAGTATACTGGGATCTCATTACCGCTATCCCATGTATCGTAATATTTGCCGTTCTGTACCGTCACCACATGACCATCTATACAGAGAATGTATGTGCCGGTTGGATGGTCTGCGCAGAAGTCATTGACTGTATAGATATATCGTTCTGACTGTTCAATCAGCTTGCGTCTGTATCCATGCTTATAGAGGTACGCTCCCCAGACATAATTTGCACTTGGCATATCCGACAAAGCACATGCCTGTACCATTAATCCGGCAAATACTGTTTCCCAGTCGAATCCGGTTGCCTTGCATATTGCCCGGACAACGCAATCCCCTGTTCTCTTGTCCTTTACCGGATTTGGATTGAAATATTCCCATTTACTCATCAGCCAATCCCCTTTGCTGTTTTATATCGTTTCGCCGCCCCCCGTGCCTTTGCTGCCTGTTCTCTGCCCCACCTTGCTATCTTAAGGCGGTCGGCTAACGGACGCAGCTCATTAGTTTTGCAGTACTCGTTATATGCCTTGTTCTGCTTCTGGAGTAGATATGACTTTCTGTCCAGATCCGCTTGCAGCTCGAAGCGCAGCGCATCGTCCTTGCAGTTTTCTACCGCTGTCTGTAAGCCCATAACCGCTTGTTTCGTCTTGCGGACTCTGCGTTCTAAGGCTCGTTGCCGCTGTTCCAACTTCTCCATTCGCTCGTTGTCAGCGGTCTGGATATCCTTGTATGGATTATTCACCCCGTCACCTGGGCCGAAGCTGTGACGACAGTTCCAACCGCCCAGGCCCTCCCCTGTGCCATATCCTGTCAGAGAAAACGGAGGGAAGCGCTTGTCTCGCCCGGTCCGGCTGTAGAACTGGCCTTGCCACCACAGGTGGTTTCCCGGATTCGCCCCGCCGTCTCCCGTTCTGGCCCCGATGTGCGCCGACACAAGGATGGTGTCCCATTCCTGCTCTTTCATCCGCTGCATGGATATGTCACCAGAAGCCTTAGATATCCCGGTACGCACCGCACGCGCTGTTGCCGTCTCTATGGTATCTCTGTGTCCTGTTGGATATCGGACTATAACACCATTCTGCGCAACCGTTTCAACAGCTTCTCTGACAGCCTGTGTGTACGATACAGCACCGCTTATGACCTTGTGGTACGCATTGTCGCACTCGCTGATAAAAAGGCTCTGCGCGGCTTCTACGGTCGTTCTGGTCATATTCGACCACTCGCCCATCGTGGCTTCATAATCCCTCTGGAGTATCCGCACCAGTGCCGGGGACTGTTCCAGGGCTTCCGTAGCTATCCCGGCAGCTTCGTACACAGCCTTGTCGTAAGCCATAGCCTTTACTCCGGCTTCTTCCATTGCGGCGGCTACCTCTTCACGCTGTAGATTGGTGTACTTGGCTATCTCCTGCGTGATATCCCGCAACAGATACCCGGCATCTTGTAGTATCTGGATGCGCCAGCGGTCGGATGATGTGAATATGTACTTCTCCCCGCGCCCAATCCGTATCATAATGGCTTCAATGATACGGCTGATAATATAGCTATGCAGCGAAGATGCTATATCCTCGCTTCCCTCTGCTATTCTTTTTAGATAGTTTGGACTCAGCATAGTCTACTCCATGAGTTTTTCGTACTCATCAGCGGTTATTTTCCTAGCTTTCCTCGCTTGCTCTACAAGCTTAATCCACTCACTTTTCGGATAATACATCCGCAGTTGTATCAGTATCCTGTACATATGCATCCTCCTCTGGAATATAAACATCTGCCATAGCTGCTACATATTGAGTCAAAAGAGCCTGTTTCTGGATTTCGTTTTCATTGCTAGCTATGGCATATAAATACTGCTCAATCCGTGTTATCGGTTTCGGTAAGCTTGACATATTATCACTTCCTCCTTAACTTAGAATATTTTACTTTCAAACCGCACTCACTTTCCAGTATGGTTGTCCCCCTGTAGGTGGTGAGGGCACGGTAGGCGGCAAGGTCGGTTTCCGAGAGTGGGGTCTCGATGTGGGTAGCAAGAGCGTACATTATGGTCAATGGATGCTCCGCAAAATACGCTTTAATCTCATCAATCGTACCAAAATTACTGTCACACACAAATAGCTGATAACCGTCGATGCCAAAAATCACACTTTTATCGGTAAAGCGCTCTAGTTCAGATACGACAACGTTATACATATCACATAAACCGTTTACGTAGCGATATGATTTTTTTGCGATATTATGTAATGCTTCTGTTGCAAATTCGTGTTTGTCAGCATTGGTCATGCGCCACGTTACATCACTAATACTGCTTTTCTTCACCCTCTGCACATACATCCCTCGTTCCAAATCCACTTCATCACATATCCACTGCTGACCCGTCGGGTCGGTGTAATTGCCGCCACTGTCTACTGGAATGCCAGGTAGGCTTGTAGGGGATGTGATGGTGAGGGTCTGCGGGAGACGGTAAGGCTCGTAATCAGTGGCTTCCGATGCTTCTTCTACTTGCAAAAGCTCTGATTCTGTACATTCATGTAATGTTGTCTTTCCGTCAGTCCATGTACCCGCAATTCCACATACAAGGATTCCATCACTCTTTGCGGTGTATAGTTGTTTGGTTTTATTTGTCATTCTGGCAAATCCAACATTTTTGGTATATGCGAACGCATTCTCTATGTTTTCATATTCGGCCATACCTATATTTGCGTTTTTGTTCGGATTTGTCACGGAGATAACATAAGTTTTTCCTTTCTTGCATTTTATCACCTTGCAAACTCCAAAGCTTTCATATTCCGGAGCATACGGCAGCTTAACTTCCTCCTCCTTCTTATTTCCATTAATTATCAATATACTGTTTGCGTAGTTTGCATAGTAATATCTTCCACCAAAAATATTCTTTCCGTGTACTTCTATGCCGATGCTACCATCATCTCCAGCACTCTGAATCTCCTGCGGGTAATCCGGTGATGGGGACGGCTTTCCGCCGGTGTACGGTTCCCAAGGGAGGGCGGTGTCTCCTGCATTGAGCATAAGATGATTTATCGTGAAATTACAAGCTTCTCCCTCTTTAACAGAAGCATACATTGCACAATCAGTTCTTTCGGCAATCGAATCTGGAACAGTTATTATAACCTTATTGGCTGTGTTCTTTCCTGACCAGCCAAATCTAACACCATTACCTTGCAACCATATATTCTCAAAGTAATGGACTTCATCTAAAGTCAACACATATTTCTCACCAGCCTGCATTTGAATTGGCTTACTGATTTGAATTTCTTGTGATAACACTGCCGTTCCCGATACCACGATCTTTTCACCATTTTTACCAAATGTTATAACAACGCCATTTAAGTTTAGGCTGTCGCTGATTGGCTCAAACAGCTGCGCCCCTGTCGTTGTCACCTGCGTGGATTTGCCATACAGTGTCAGTCCCTTAAATGGTTCTCCTATGCAGTCCTTAAGTGTCAATGGCGGGTCTCCTTGTATCTCAGCATCTTCAATCCCGCTATTCTTAGCCCACGCAGCAAGGTACCTTTCTTCTCTGGTTAAAGGAGCTTCCGGTACATTAACGCGCATCCCTGATATATGCGCAAGATACTGTTCTACTCGTGTTATAGGTTTTGGTATAGCCATACGTTCTCCTTTACTCTACATACCAGATTTCCATGCTGCCGTTATCCCGGCTGTGCCAGCAAGCGCCCTCCAGTACTCCCCCGGCAGTCTCATCCAGATAGTACCAGTCCCCGGTGTTGCCCTCTGGGTCTACATTGTAGCCGTCCCACCTGTGCCACCCGGTCAGCATGTAACCGCCTGCGTCAAACAGGTACCAGTGATGGTTGATAAGACCCCAGCGGTTTTTTAAGGCTTCGCCGCCGGAGAAATACATATACTTGCCATCGGATGATTTGCGCCATCCGGTCAAAAGGTTTCCTACGTTGGCCTTTTCCCCCTCAGTCAGATTAACCGCTACATGGTGGCCCTCCAACAACAGGACATCACCAGGGCGAAGATACGAGTCTCCGCTAAGATATTCTTTTTCGGTGTACGCATCAAATCCGGCTTTCACAAGCGCCGCCCGAAGGTTTCTGGTATAACAGTAGATGCTCACGCTCTGAAGCTTTTTGTCCTGCATCAGATATCCAGTGGCTTTTACCAATGCCGCAACGCCGGAGCTACAGTCTGCTTCGCAGTCAACCGTGATCTTAGCCGGGTCGTATCCGGATACTTTCAGCTGCTGCCAGAATGTATATCGGTCTCCCTGATCGTACCCAATATAGTCATTCTTTGCCGCTTTTTCCGCAAGCTCCGCAATCTTTTTGCCTACCGCTGCGTTTGGGTGCCGGAGCATAACGCCCCACGGGCGGCTATACCACGGGATAACCGCCCATTCATCACCTTTCTGATCTCCTGCCTTGCCGCCGGAATACTTTCCGCGCTCATCATGCCCACAGTTGCTTATCATCTCCATACCTCCTACTCTTCATCAAACAGCCGCTTTTCGTCCGGCTGTGCTTCCTCTACCATTGCCTTTGCGCTCTCTTCGGTCATGCCCTCAAATTTCACAAAGTAGTACCACGCCGGAACCTTTCCTTGCGTAACATACTGCCACCAGCGGCTACGGTCAGCTTCCCGGTCATACAGGATATCACCAAAGTCATATGTAACCTCGTAAGGCCCTACAGGTGACAGGCCGTAAAGGTCTGCATATACATTAAGGGCGTATATGGTTGCATTAAGGCACGCTTCCAGCTGATCGCGCACATCCTTAACAAACTGGACGGTGCGCTGTTGGTCGGCTTCCACGCCCGTTGCCGTCTGGATGCCGGAGGACTCGTTGAAAACGAAGTAACCGTTTGCGAATCCGGCTTTGTATCCTATCTGACTTAACAGGTTATTAATTCCTTTAATTCTGGTATCGGTGTTAAGCTGCGGATTGATCTCCTGGTAGAATTCCTTTGCATCGTTGCCGAATACATTCTTGACGTAGTGCGGCATTCCCTTTGCATCATAGGGACCTCGGGTCTTTAAGTTCTTGCCGTCCTCATAAAGTAGCCTATCATCTGCCAGTATGATCTTCTGGCTGTCAAATATCTCGCCCGCGTTCCGGCTGTATGCTATGTCAAGGTCTTTCAGTTCCTCCACGGCTTCGCGGAATATAGGTAGACCAAGTGGGGACGATATGTCTACGTTATTGGCCTGCGGCGTGCGGAAGATACCGAACATTGGCTTGTCCAGTGGCTCCCCGGATGCCTTAAGAATCGGTGGTGTATCTTCCAACATGTCAGCCCATTTCGTCTGAGTCAGCGGCACCGGATCACCCAGGCTCTCCGTTGACTTTGATACATACGCCCGGTTGCTGACGTAGTAAGGGTACAGCGTTACGCCATCCTGTACCGTCTCCACAAACCTGTGGTACTCCAGACGGGTATACCATTTCTTCCCAGACTGGTAGCTGTCCTTGAAGATGATACCGCGCACATCCAGGTTATCGTAGTCCACAAGCAGCACATCAGCCGGGGTGAATACATCAAGGCTTGTGCCGTTTGGCTTTAAAAACACCGTACCGTATGCGCAGCCATACTCCACCCAGTCGCGAAGCTTTGAATAAACAAGATCTATCTGCTGCTGTAGCCACGTTGCCCGGGCGCTGCCCTCCAGATGTATACCGATGCCAAGAGTTACCAGGCGGGCAGTCTCAGAGCATAAGGCTTTTGCAAAGTTTATGGTCTTAATACCTTCATCATCGTCCAACCACTCTGGCTGACCGTGGTATATCTTCGCACACTGATCTATGGCTTTTTCCATTTCTGGAGATACGATAGACTTCACGTTAAAGTCATTCTCTGCCTGCCGTTTAAATATCATGCTAAACCACCTTTTTATCGTTGATAAGATTCCCATTTATGCACTATTCCCCCGTCTCTCCCACAGCGATTCCGTAGCGTAACGGGTCGCGTCAATCAAATGGTTGTCCCGGTCTGGATATCCGCTTATGATATTGCCGTCCTTGTCCCGGTCGTATTCGTATTTCTTAAATTCTTTGCAGGCTTCCGGTGTCCGGTTTGGGTCCATAACTAGTTTCTTACCCTGTAGCCCCTTCATGGAGTATTCAACGCTGCCCGGACCTTTCTTCGCCGCTCTGGCTGGTAAACCTGCGTCTCTGTAATCCGTTACAGATTTCGGCTCTGCGCCATCACAAGTGATAACATAATCATCGTAGCCACGCCTTTTAATCTCTTTTGATGTCCAGCTATTCGTTTTTTTGTTCTCGCGCATCTCGTCAATAAAAAATATAGTCTCACGAGCAGAATCGTAATATATGCGCACAAATGCATACGGGTCCGGGTAAAAACCCCAGTCAACGCCCTGATAGATGCGGTCCATCTGGCTGATTTCTTCATCAGTTATGGTCCGCTCCTCGATAAACTCAAAGACATTGCCGCCGTTTCCGTTGGCT
>ERZ1026882.1102-NODE-1102-length-12089-cov-7.849177_pt1 | contig 12089 bp, 8 predicted proteins | sample MGYA00380171_ERZ1026882 | MGnify/ENA primary metagenome ERZ1026882 (study PRJEB33269, sample SAMEA4719807) | human gut metagenome | biome: human-associated habitat; feature: organic feature; material: feces | place: Cameroon | collected 2013-10 ...
CCTTCACCGAGAAGTTCAAGCCTATCTTCACCACCTTCTTGCCACTCATCTTGAAAGCGTCGGCATAGTGCTTTGTTTCTATCTGTGCGAGAGCCTCCTCGGCACTCTTGTTGAACTTCAGCTCCATCACGTAGATGGTATCTGCAGTCTCCAGCGTGATATCGATTCTGCCCTTCGCCGTATGCTGCTCCACGAGGATATCATAGCTGGTGAGCAGGGCAAAGAAGATGTAAAGCATCTGCTGGTAATGCCCCTCGTAGTTGGTATTGTCGCAATACGGAATGGTTTCCAGGAAATCAGCCAGCATTTGCAGGGCTTCATCCATTTCACCACTATTAATATAGGAAGAAATGTCAGCTATCACAACCCTACCCTCATCTATACCCGATCCAAGGTAGCCCGGCAACAAACTGTCGAACAATCCCACCTCAATCTCCTTGTTAGGAAAGTCGAGCGTATAAACATCTATCTTCTTTTCGTAGTCCTTGATGGTGAGATAGCCACTCTGATACAGCAGAGGAGTGAGCGATGTCATTCTTTCCGTCGCAGCGTCAAAGGAGGAAGCCTTAGCTCTCGCCCGCCCCAACTGCGATGGCAACACATGAAACTCCCTCATTTTTTCAATCAGGTAAGTAGGAGTGCCCGATCCAAACCAATAAGCCTTCAGCTTGCCATCAGCAAAGCAATTCAGCAAGCTGTAAGGATTGAAGACATCAGGCGATGGCCAGCAGAAATGATAGCCATCATAATGGTCTTTGAGTTCCTGGATGGTCTCCTCCCTGCTCAGTTCCAGATGCTCGGCAAGAGCGTCGATATCATCACTCATCTGGGTCAACATTTCCTCCTTGGTGATACCGCAGATGCCGGCGTAAGGCTCGTCCATGCTCACATTCTTGATGTTATTCAGCTCGCTGAAGATGCTGAGCTGCGAGAACTTCGTGATACCCGTAAGAAACACAAAACGGAGCAATGGCTCGCAATCTTTCAAGGGACTGTAGAAATTGCGCATCGTATTGCGCAAAACATCGAGTTTTTCCTTCTCATGCGCCACATCCAGCAGCGGAGCGTCATATTCATCGATGAGCACCACAGCCTGCTTGCCAGTCTTTGCAGTAACTGTTCTTATCAAGTTGAGCAAACGAACGTTTGGGGCTGGAGAATCACAATCCACTCCAAACCTATCCTCATTTTCCTTCAATATATATAAGAGGTATTGATCCAGCTGTTCCTTCTCCATATGTTTGCCTCCAGCCAAACTGAAGTGCAGCACGGGATATTCATTCCATTCTTTCTCCAGCTTCTCGATGGCAAGCCCCTCAAAGAGTTCCTTCTTGCCCTCAAAATAACTTCGGAAGGTAGAAACCAGCAGCGACTTGCCGAAACGGCGTGGACGACTCAAGAAGAAATACTTTCCATCGGTATGTGTCATACGATAAATGTATTCCGTCTTGTCGATATAGAGGTTGTCCAACTTGCGGATTTCCTCAAATGTCTGAATTCCTATAGGATATAATTTTCTTGCCATAATCAAACGCTATCTATTTATTTGCAAATATACATCAATTCTTCCAAACAACCAAGCATTTCTACGATTTTAACAAAAAAAACAATCCCGGTCCAGGAGAACAAATTCCTTGCGACCTGCTCTTCACCACTTATTTCATTGATTGCCTTATCCCTGGCTGAGAGTGCTTACGCAACAAAGTTGCGATTGTCTGGAGCTAAGGAATCATGAGAGAGAGAGGAGGGATTCGTGGGGGATTAATCTTTTGCTCCGCCTGGTGACGAGAAGTACTTCAGAACCAAATCCTTCAAGGGAGCACTGAAGAGTTTACGGTGATGATGCGAGATGTGCTCACTGTCTGACAACATCGCATCCGTCAGAGATAAAAGCAACTCTACTCGCTGCTTCTCTGATTCCTTCTCCTCTCGCTCCGTTGGATGATCCGTCACAGGAAAAGCATGATCCAATAACCAGACCGTCATTCGGATCGCATCACTCAATGAGGGGGCAAAATCGTCGTTCAGACCACGACGTATGAATCCTCCCGATACCCCATAAGCATCGGGAAGATCCTTGTTGTTCAACACCCAGGTGTGATGAGGATCCTGAAGACTGCCGTTGTTGACGGCTTTCTGTACCCAGTCATGAACCAGACGGAGTAAATGGTTGAACACTTCGAGGGAACGGGCTACACCTTTTTTTTCCCTGCAAACTGAATGACAGATGCCATTGCTTGTCTAAAAAAGTCTAATAATTTCATAACTATTTAAATTAATTTTAACGGTTTCCGATATACGGAAACCGCGTTTGGTTATTTCAATTCTTTGTCTTACCTTTGTACCCAGTTGACAATCACGTCAAATCATACGCTTATGTGAAGGGGGTGGCTTAACATCTTTGATATAACAGCGTACGCGAAAGATAAAAGAAATGAATATCAACTAGTTAGATACTGTTTTTAACAGTGCTTTAACGCTAGTTTTTTCATATACCCCCTTCACACACCTGTATCCTTGATGCCTTTATCAGCATAAACACTTACAATTTTAAACAATAGTAATGATGATACCTACAACATCAAACAATCAAGAGAATGCAGAGGCTATCTTGCCCTCTTTCTTCTACGCTATCGCATCAAGCGAAAGTCGTCCTCTCACCAGCTGGGAGGAGTTAGAGAGAATCATCACCAAGGATCCTCTCACCCAGGCACGTACCCTGGAGTACCGTCAGCGCCTCGCCATCAGCAAGCAGCTTGCACAGGAGGTGAAAATCCAGATGCCGGGCATCACTGTGGCTGCTCTGATGGATGGTTACGGCAAGGAGATGCGAAACATCAAGAAGGTGCTTCGCAACATCGCCCTGGATTACGACCACGTGGACGCACAGCTCATGGAGGAGTGCATCCGCAAGGCGAAGGCGGATCCGCACACCAAGGTGCTCTTCGTTACGGCAAGCGGCCGTGGATTCCGCATCATCGCCAGCTACGACAGCGTGGATGATGATGAGCTCTCGGCTCTGGAACTCTTCGAGGCCAACCTGCAGAAGGCGATGGAGTACTACAATGCGCTGCTCGGCATCACTGCCGATGACAAGTGCACGGACATCACCCGCATGTGCGGACTTGCCTACGACTCCCATGCCTATTTCAACTGGAATGCCCTGACCTTTAGCCTGAATCTGAAAGACCTGAAGAAGCTCTATACCAAGAAGGCGCTGCAGGCGAAGTATGCTAAACGCACCCGCAAAAAGCCATCCCAGAAAATGATTCTATTAGCAAAAGGTGTGCCTAGCATGGAACATGCCGCTGAAAAAATCCTGAAAATGATGGATGAACAGGGTTATGTCTTCCAAAGTAACAGCCACAACGAGTATGTCTGCCATTTCGGCAACATCTGTCTGAGATACGGCATCGACCAGCAGGAGGTGCTCAACTATGCCACCGAGCACTTCAGCAAGGACTACCCCGATACGGCGAGCGTAATCAACTCCTGCTACAAGCACGTGGAGAGAAAAGGCACCTGGCACTTCTACGAGAAGGGTGAGACCTACGGCAAACGCCCTTCTGCCAAGGTAATCAAGCAGTGGCTCAGCATGCGATATGAGTTCCATCACAACATGGTGACCGGATACTATGAGATCCTCAGCCTGAGCCTGAAAGGCAAGTTCCATCACTGGACGCAGATAGACGACAACATCGAGAACTCCATCTGGTCGAAAATGGATGAGGAGGGGCTGGCGATTACTCCACAGAAGCTGCACTCCGTGATCAACAGTGACTTCAGCGAGCCTTGGGATCCGATGTACGACTATCTTTCGAATCTGCCTAAATGGGACGGCAAGAAGGATTACATCTCTGAACTTGCCGACAGAGTGACAGTGGCTTACTGTCCGGGCTACGGTCATACCCAGGAGCGATTCAGATATTACTTCAAGAAATGGCTCGTGGCGATGGTGGTGGCATGGGTAACGCCGAACGTGGTGGCGCAGACCATGCTCATCTTCGTGGGCAGGGGCGGCATTTTCAAGACTACCTCCTTCTACTACACCCTGCCTCCTATCCTGCGCAAGTACTTCATCAATGAATCTACAGCCAACTATACCGACAAGGATGTGATGGAGGCCTTCGCCAGCAAGGCGCTGATGTGCTGCGACGAGCTGGACCAGGTGACGGGAAAGAACCAGAGTGCCTTCAAGAGCAACGTCACCAAACTGGTGTTCTCCATCCGTCGCCCCTACGACAAGTACCGCTCTGAACTGATGCACCGTGCGGCGCTCTGCGGCACCAGCAATACGATGCACCTGATTACGGACCCTGAGAACCGCCGCTACTGCCCTTGGCTGGTGGAGAACATCGTGAGCCCTATCAGCAACCCGATCGACTATACCCACGTATATAGCCAGGCAGTGGCTCTGGGCAAGGAGGTGACGGAGCGACAGAAGAAGAAGGAGGATGGTTGGGTATATTGGCTGACCAACGAGGACATCCAGGAGATGAAGGCGCACAACGAGATGTTCATGGGCGTGAACCTGATGTCCGACCAGATCCTGCGCTACTATCGTGTACCTCAGCCTGACACGGATCCGAGTCTCATCAAGTTCCGCTTCTCTTCCGAGATCATGGAGCGCATCGGCTGCTGCAATGCGATGAACCACAATCTGGCTCAGCAGAACCTGGCAAGCGTGATGATCAGTCTGGGATTCAGGAAGATTCACCGCTCTTACGGCAACGGATGGGCGGTGATAGAGAAGCAGCCGGGCGAAATCAACTGCGAGGCGATCATCTCGCCATCGGAATGGGACGGATGCCAGAAGAATAGTTATCTGATGGATCTGAATATCAAAATACAGGATGATAAGAAGAAGAAAAAGTAAGTGACGTTCTGAGAGGTCGCCGGAATGCTTCTGACGATGCGTCAGGATGCTTCTGAGGGGTGCTCAGTGACGTTCTGACGACCTCTTGGAGACATTCTGACGACCTCTCAGTGACGTCTTGAACGATGAAGAGTATCATTTCAAAAAAATACCTATCACATGAAGATAAAAATATACAATAAGTTCGAGCTGGCATGGCTCTACTATCCTCTGCAATCCAAGCATGTGGCTGTGAATCATCTGATGAGACTCATCAACCACTGTACTCCACTGGTAACGGCGCTCAGGAACGAAGGCTATCATCCCAGGGACAAGACTTTCAGCCGACGGATGGTGATGCTGATCTACGAGTATCTGGGCGAGCCATAAGGGGGCTGACCAACCTTAAACCGTACTCAGAAAAGTAGTTTTGCCCATTTCGGTGACTATCGTACTACCATCGTATATCCATCGTACTTTGGGGGGTTGGCAATGTTGTATCTTTGCATCGTGATTCAGAAATACTTCGCGGACCGGGCCCTTCCGCCGGTACTCTGTCTCATAGCGCAGCGCTTAACAGAAACACAACAACAACCAAAACCTTTAATGCCTTATGATCGAGTACGATTTAAAGAAAAACAACAACAAGAAGAACGAGAAGGCTTACGGCAAGTATTATGCCAAGCCTCACGTTATTGAGACGATTGACCTGGAAGCTCTGGCAGAACAGATGCACACCTTCAATTCGCCTTTCTCTGCCGGCACCATTCAGGGCATCCTGACTGATGCCGTGGTACACATCAAGGAGCTTCTGCTCGCTGGTAAGAACGTGAAACTGGACAACCTCGCCATTTTCTACATTGGCATCAAGAACAAGGAGGGTGCAGCTACTGAGGATGATTTCTCGGTGCTCAAGAATGTTCTGGGCGTGAGAATGAGAGCACGTGCTACCGGCGACTTCCGCTTCGTGAATCTGAACTTGGATGCTAACCTGAAGAGACATGCACCTAAGAAGAAGAAGAAAAATGCCTCTGATGATGGTGGTGGCGATACTACTACCGATCCGAATGGTTCGCAGGGAGGATCGGGAGGTTCCGACACCCCTCAGCAGGGCGGCTCGCAAACGGGGTCGCAGGAACCTGGTAAGGATACTGGCGGCTCCGAATCTGGTGATAACGTAAGTCTCTAGATTTACTAACTGATTGATTGAATGAATCTTAAAGAACTCTAAACGATGGTAACTGAAAAATTTCCTATGACCATTGGTGATGAGGAGGTGCTCAATGAGCACCTTCTCCTTGCCTACAACGAAGACGGCAAAATGATGGATTCTCCCCAGAGTGTCCGTTTTCTGGTGATTCACTGCAGTGCAACGAAATGCAACCGCAACTATACGGAGAAGCAGCTTCTCCGTGACCACAAGGCTCGTGGTTTCCGCACCGTGGGGTATCACTTCTACTGCAGAAAGGATGGCAGCCTGACGCAGTTCAGAAAACTGCTGGAGGTGGGTGCTCATGCCAGACCTTACAACAGATGTTCTATCGGTATCTGCTACGAGGGTGGCTTGGATGAGGAGGGGCGCCCTGCCAACACGCTGACGCATGCTCAGTACAGGGTGATTCGTCATCTGCTGCTACAGTTGAAGATTCTGTTTCCTCAGGCTGAAATCGTTGGGCATAGGGATTTGCCGGGTGCCACTCCTAAGGAGTGTCCGTGCTTTAATGCGGCTGAATTGTTTCCTTTCTGATTACTTTATGATTCTTAATGATGAATGATTATTTTCCTATAAATCTGATTGTGCCTATGAAAAAAGAAACTCTTAAAAAAATCATTGATTTGATTATTACGGTTTTAACCGCAATTGCTTCTGCAGTTTGTGTCCAATCCTGCAGAGGATAAAAGAGGGTGTGCCATAAGCCACACCCATACGCCCTAAACCAACGGTCACCGACCTCGGCTGCCATTTTTACTCCAATTGCGAGAGGCGGTGGAGATCGGTGCCTACATAATCGTACATCTGCCACTTCAGGAGCTGACGACAGCGCTTCTGAACTCGCTCTCCATACTGCCCCTTCAGGCTGAAGAGGTTGCGCTGGAACTTGATGCCCTGAGACTTCAATGCCTCGTAATCCTCTTTCTTCATATACAGATAGCGCTCGGGATGAGCAAGAATCGGGGTATAGCCTTTATTCTTGATGCGCTCCAACAAGCCCCGGAAATTCATCGGTGGAGCAAATATGCTGGTCTCTACCAACAGATACTTCTCCGCTAACGGGAGTACATCATTCGCCTTTAAGCGTCGCTCGAAAAGGGCATCCAACATGTTCTCGGCAGCCAGATGCAATCGCAACGGTTCGGCATCAGTCGCAGAAGATTGCTTCGCTCCTTCTGCCTGATATCCCGGATGTCGCTGGGCAAAATTCTGAAGATACTTCTCCTTGAAATCTTCGAAGATGCGGCGGAGATCGGCGGTCTCGTTCGGCACATCCTCCATGATATGAGGGGTGAACCACACTTCCTTCATGCCGCTCTCCTCATAGATTCTCAACTGCTCCAGACTCTTTTCCGGGTCCTGGAAGCCATCATCCACGCCAGGGAGGATGTGGCAATGAAAATCAATGCCACCAGGGAGAAGCTCTCGCTCCCCTGATGGCATACTCTGATTAAATATTTTCTGGAAGAATTTAAACATTTGTTTCTATTATTCTATAATCCAATTATTTAAGATTTTGCCCCCCCATTCTTTTCCTTATTATAGTTATAGCCATAACCATAGCCGTAACCATAGCCGTAGTGGCTGCCATATCTGCCGCCTTGTGCCTTGGTTCCGTTCAGAATCAATGTCATGTTCTTGAACTTCTTCTCCTTGTAGAGGGCATTCACCTCAGGCAACATACTACGCTCCATCAAGCCGGCACGAACCACGAAGATTGTACGATCGGCAAACTGTTCGTATATTGGGGTATCTGCGACGACCTCGATAGGTGGACAGTCGATGAATACATAATCATACTCCTCGCGCATGGTCTTAATCATCTGCTCAAGCAATGGAGTGAAGAGAAGCTCGGTTGGGTTGGGAGGAATGGTTCCAATAGGAATCACATCAAAATTCTTAACCAATCCGTTTTCCTCACCCTTATAGAGGATGTCGTGGATATCGGTGATTCTACCATTCAGGTAATCGCTCAATCCCTCGCCCGGACTATGAATCAACATAGAGGTTGAACCATGGCGGAGGTCACCATCTATCAACAAAACTTTCTTTTTCTTGATAGCGAGCGACATCGCCATATTGGCAGCAATATGACTCTTACCAGAACCTGGATTAAATGAAGTGAACACGATGACATTCTGCTCCGGATGGGTTCCGATGGTGAACTCGAAGTTGGTACGCAATACGCGGAAAGCCTCGTTGACGATATCGCGCTTGCCTGCCTTCACCACAATCATACGAACCTCTTTAGGTTTCTTCCAGAACTTGATGCGCTGCTCGAGAGTTGGACGGTTCTTGCGGCTGATAGAGAATGGAATCTCGCCGAGGAATGGTACGTTGACCTTCTTGAGATCCTTACGGCCACGAACGGTGGTATTTGCCTTCTCACGGATATAGATGACTACCATTGGAATAAGGAAGCCCAATACCAAAGCGATGAGCAAGATCTTGCGACGAACCGGCTCCACAGGGGTGTTGTCTCCTGTTGGAGGGGTGATGATACGGGTATTGTATGCGGTAAACGCCTTAGACAACTCGTTCTCCTCACGCTTCTGGAGAAGGAAGAGATACAACGCCTCCTTAACTTTTTGCTGACGGCCAACAGTCTGCAGGTACTTCGCCTGGTTAGGATTGCTGGCAATCTGAGAAGTAGTAGCAGCCTCGTTAGCCTGGAGGGTGCCCAACTGAGTCTTCAGGGTTACCACGAAGTTATCGAGACTAGCAGAGATGCTCTTGCGCATAGAGGCAAGGCTCTGATCATAATCTGCTACCAATGGGTTCTGCTCGCTGGAGTTGGCGACGATATTGTTGCGCTCCAACTGACTCTTATTGTACTCGGTAATCTGCTGTTCGATACCAGGGCTCTCGATACCGGTATTAGTTGGAAGAAGCTGGTTCTTGCCAACCTTACCAGTAAGATAATTTCGGATATACTGAGCGATGGCGAGACGGGAATTGAGATCCATAATCTGCTTATCAACCTCGGTGCTCTTCTGCATATACTGCTGTGCGGCAGCCTCTACATCAGGCAGGAGATTGCTGCTCTTGAAGGCTGAAATATTCTTATCAACATCGCCCAACTCACGCTCGATGACGCCCAATCGCTCAGTGATGAAGTGAGAGGTGGAGATGGTCATCTGGTTCTTATCCTCCAACCAGTTCTTGCGGTAAACGATGATGATGTTGTTGATGACATCTTCTGCACGCTTAGCAAGCACATCCTTATAAGTAAGGTCGATGACGGTAGATTTCACATCGCTCAGACTAGCAGAGAGTGAACCCTTGATGCGGTCGGTCATTGCATAAACATTGGAACGTGATACATAGAGTACCGGTTCGTCTTCACCAGAAACAAACTGTGTGAAGGCAGGAGCCTTATCCACCTTGATCTTACCCAATGGAGTGCGAATGATCTGTCCGATTCTACCGGTGATTTCATCACTGTCATCTACTGGGAGATTATCACGGGTAACTCCCTTGAGCTTACTGATAACATAAGAGCCATCGCCCTTGAGCTGGAGCTTAAAGCTTCCGCTCTGCTCATCGGTGAATCCTACGAAATCTACTGTGACTGGGAGATCTGCGCCATAGAGTGCCTCCTTATGGAAACGTCCATCGATGGCATAATCCACATCAAGTTTCAATCTCTTACCAGTCTCGAGGAGAACGGCTGGTGACTGAATGGCAATGAGTTCATTGTTTACATTGCTCTTCATGTTTCCCATACCCATATCAGAGAACATGGAAGCTACATCGCTGCCAATGCCCTGCGCCTTGCTCTCATCCTTGATCATCAGGGATGCAGTACGCTGATATACATTAGGGGTGGTGAGGTTGTAATAAATGGCGATGCCGCAGGTTACAACCAGTGAGAGGAGGAACCAACGCCACTGTGTCAGACAGAGATAGAGGAGATCCTGAATACGGATGAAATCCTCTTCCTGGTTAGGTCGAGCCATCGGATTTGGCTGTGCTGGCTGATTCGCCGGAGTTGTATTCTGTATCATTTTTTGTTGATATTAATTAACTTTCAAGAATGTGAGAATGGTAACGATGAGAGATGAGATGCTCATCCAGAATCCCGTAGATTGCACAGTATTTCCATTGAGAGTAGAGCTTCTCTTCTTGGTATCGTTAGGTGTTACATATACCACATCGTTCTGCTGGAGATAGTAAGCAGGAGAACTGAAGATATCCTTGCCGGAGCAGAGGTCGATTTTGTAAACTTTTTGGTGGCCGTTTTCCTGACGGAGTACCATCACATCGTTTCTGCGTCCCTGAATGGTGAGATCACCTGCCTTACTGATAGCATCGAGGATGGTTACCTTTTCTTCATCAATGGCATACTGACCTGGCTTTGCCACTTCGCCCATCATGGAATAATGGAGGTTGCTGAGACTTACAGTCACTGTTGGGTCCTTGACGAGACTTGCGTCGAGGAGTGATTTCTTCACCTTTTCTGCGATCTGCTCACGGGTTAATCCTGCTACCTGAATGGTTCCTACTACAGGGAAATCGATATTTCCCTTGCTATCTACAGTATAGTAATAGGCATCCTGCGACATATTGTAAGTACCACCGCTGTTTGTACCGCCTGTAAGATTGAAGAGCTGTGAGATCTGCGGATCCTTGCTCTTTACTCCGATATAGATCTTATCAGTAGGCTTTACAGTAATCACTTTGTTCTGCAGGGTGATAACGGTATCAGGATTGTTGTTTAAATCCTGAAAGTAGGCTACATCCTTCGGTGTGCCGCAAGAAGTAGCAGTTAAGAGCGCTACCCCTAGGGCTCCTAACAGCATAAATTTACGAAATTTCATTTTTTTATCTAGATAATGCATTTTTTTAATCATATACCTTTATCCTTTTCTTCATTTATATATTTCTATTTGTAAATGATAGAAGATTATCCCTTCCCAAAGGGAGCTCCACATTCTAACCAAACCTTCCTTTCTCTGAAGGGAAGGATGTAGCTGGCTCTGCTATAGCGCCGCCAGGATTCTGAGCGGGTTTGCAGCCAGAATGCTTTTTCCGGCTGCAAAATTAATGGTTTTTATTGATAATAAAGAATATATCACTTTACAAAAGTGATTTTTAACAAAAAAAAACAGTTGATTTTAAAATAATTATTGAGGGGGAGAACAGGAGGGATTTGCGGAGGGAAAAAAGATGGGGAAAAGTTTGGGGAATTCAGTTTTTATTGCTAACTTTGCGGTCGAATTTACGAGGAATTTATATTCTAAGAAGAGAAATCGAAAAATTTAAATTACATATAATTTCTTATGGAAAAAAACATATATAAAGGAAACATACTGATTAGAAGGTTGGTGATCTTAGTTGACTTCATCATCCTCAACTGCTTACTATTGGGCTTTATCAACATCGAATTCATTCATGTTCCCGACTACCTAGATCTGAAAACAAAGATTACATTCTTTATAGCAAACGTTGCTCTCGCCATCGGCGAATACAACTACTGTACTATCATTCATGTAAGACGAATCGGTTTGCAGCAAGTACTCAAACGTACTTTCTTCCTGGCGCTTTGTGCTACCGTCTGTTTCATGGTCTTCCTGAAATTCTTCAGTCATGGTGGAGAAATATTTACGTTCGGATTCTACTTCGGCATCTCTTACTATCTTGCTCTGATCATCAGTCGATTCATCGAGCTCAAGGTTCTGAAATATCACCGTGCCAGAGGTAGAAACAGTCGTACCGTGATCTTCGTGGGTAGCGATCCTGCCGTAAGAGAAATGTACATTACCATGACCGAAGACCCTTCTGCGGGTTATATCGTAAAAGGCTATTATGCCGATGACGACATCGCCGGAGCGCCTCAGGAACTGAAAAAACTGGGTACCATGCAGGATCTTAACAAAATTTTAGAGTCCAAGATGAACGATACCATCAACGGTTCATATTATGGTCTGGATGAGATTTTCTGCAGCTTGTCGCATAAGGAATCTGACCAGATTGTGAAGATCATGCGTTTCTGTGACAAGAACGTGGTGCATTTCTATT
>ERZ1026882.1112-NODE-1112-length-12018-cov-4.197609_pt1 | contig 12018 bp, 6 predicted proteins | sample MGYA00380171_ERZ1026882 | MGnify/ENA primary metagenome ERZ1026882 (study PRJEB33269, sample SAMEA4719807) | human gut metagenome | biome: human-associated habitat; feature: organic feature; material: feces | place: Cameroon | collected 2013-10 ...
GGAGGATGAAGGCTGTATCACTCCAACCGTCAGAGATACTGTTTACTGCTTCCATCATGGCTGCATCGAATACCTTCACAAGGCAGCTCTTGTCACCATTCCAGTCGGCAGGAGTATCAATACCGCCCCAGTTGGCGTTGTTGATCTGAACCTGACCGGTAGCTCCTGCTTCCTTATAGAAGAGCATCTTGGAACCTACCTTGACACCCATCTTGATGAGGTCAGCCTTCATGATGCGGAAACGACCGCTGTCATCCCATGTAAAGTTATATGGATACGTGATGGCGCTGCCGTTCATATTAGTTGTAATTGTTGCGATATCCTTTTCTGCAGGAACCACCTTGAACTCAGGACCCTCAAACTTGTTGCCGTCTGGGTCTTCCATTACGATCTTGTAAGTGCCAACTTCTGCATTGGCAGGAACCTGGCATACAATCTCTGTATTGGTACGAGATGTATAGCGGTTTACCTTGTAAGAACCGATATAGAGGTTCTGGATGTTCTGGAAGTTCTTACCTGTGATGGTAATTTTTGAACCTGCGATAGCCTCGCCTGGTGTTACGGATGCAATTGCTGGATCTGTAGCAGCCTTGATACTCAATTGACCATCGATGTTGATAGTGGTACCATTCTTTAAGTTGAGTTTGAAGCCTGAACCGGCGCAAGCTGTAGGAACTGTTACTGCGATGGCATTGGCGGTACCCTTGAAGTCTGTTACGGTCTGCTCTACATCGCCAGGGAATGTGACGCTCTTCACAAGGTCGAGATCTGTACCCTTGATGATGGTTCTTTCACCAGCAGTGATGGTTGCAGGAGTACAAGCGGTAACGGTTGGCTTAACCAATGTATAGGCTACTGTAACGGTCTTGCCATTTGCCAAGCTCAAAGTAATGTTACCTTCCTGTGCGTCTTCAGGTACAGTGGAGGTAACCTTTGTTGTCTCTACCTTGTTAAGTTTAGATTCCTTGGCGTTAGGGAATGCGATGCCTGTGATCAAGTCCATATCCTTACCTGTAATAGTAAGTTCAGCACCATTTTTGATAGGTGATGGGGTAGCAACTAAATTGGTAGGTACGACTGTCTCAATTTTACCGAAGCTAATAGATGTACCATTCTTAGCGATAGCCTTAACTTCGCCATCTGTTGCTGTAGCAGGAAGTTCGAATGTGATTTCTGTTGCAGACTGTGACTTGAAATCTTTAGCCTCAATTGTTGCACCATTGAGTTCGATACTTGCAATCAAGTCAAGTGCAGTTCCCTTCAAAGTCTCGATTTCTCCAGCTTTAATCAAAGTCTTGGCGATTGCATTTTCTGGATCGATTTCTGGTCCATTAATTGTAATCTCACCTTCTGAGTACATATAGTTATCACCATCGCTGATTTGGAATCTACCATTGTTAGCTTCAGCAGGGATCGCTAATGAAATCTGATAACGTGTATGGGCGGTAAAATCTTCCGCATCTACTGTTGTTCCGTTATTAAATATAACAGATGTAATATTGTTGAGGTAGTCACCTTCTATAGTGAGAATATCGCCTACTTTACCTACTTTGTTCTCTTTGTCTTCTCCTATATAGAAGCCTGTGAACTTTAAGTCCTCGATGTAGGTGATAGGTGTCAAAGTTTGAATTTCACCATTCTTGGCGGTCTTCAATGTGATGATACCTGTTTCACATTTCTCGGCAGGTACTTCGATGTTGATTTCTGACTTTGTACCAGAAGTGACAATATTTATGCTGGTAATTGGGTCTGCGCCAGGAAGGTCTATCTCTGTAATTTGATCTAGGTTGCTTCCTTTAAAGGTCAAGACTCCACCACGTACTACTGGGTTTGGGCCATAAGACAACAATGAAATCTGGTTGCCATACTGGTCGGTGTTCAAGTCGTCTCTGTCACAAGACGTAAACATGAAAGTACTGCATATTAACATCAGTACAAACCAGAAGAATTTTTTATTTTGTCTTTTCATAATGATCGACTTTTAAAAGTTTTTGATATGCTGGCAGTAAAAAAAACTGCCAGCACATTTGTTTTATTCATTTATTGGACAAATTCGGATATTGTCAATACAGATAGTAGGAGAGCATGTCTCAGACTCGGTCTTGTATGGTCCTGTGTAGAGGAACATAGTCATACCAGTAAGGTTCTCAAACTTGAGACTATTGCTCAAAGAATTTCCATATCTGTCATACTTGAAATCTTTCAAAGGAATAGATACTGTCTGCCATCCAGAAGTTGTGAATGTAGATTTTTCTGTTCCATACCAAGGTGTCCAAAGAGCACGAGGGAAGGTGTCGTCAGCAAGGTAGCTATTTGTCGCTGTTGCGAATGTCACCTGGTCATTGCCTGTTAAGTAAACTTGTAGAGACAAGCCTTTCCATTCATTAGGAACATTGACTTCGAACTTCACTTGCATATTGTCTAGATCTTTCCACTTCATCAATGTGTTTAACTCTGGATAACCTGCACTAGGTTCTGGCCAATAGTTGAAAGAATAGTCATCTTCTGCCCAAGAGTCGAAGTTGACATCAGAACCGCCTAAGTACAAGTAGTTGCCGTCCAAAGGTGTTACGCCTTCAATGTCATTTCTTGGGTGACCATTACGCCAACCGTGACCTGATGCCAATGCTTCGTCACCATCATCGTCCCAATCAAAGAGAATGTTGCGATCGTCACGGAAATAGAATTGTGACTTGCTCTTGCCATACATACTCTCTACAGTGACAAAGCCTTTCTGTGCTCCTTCAGGAACGACGAATGTTACTTCTGTTTTTGAAATGCTCTTGAAGTCGGTTACGTCCACATTACCAGGGAAGCTAATCTTAAGATGTGCATTCTCGTAATCCAACAAGTAGTCACCTTTCAAAGTAACAGTTTCACCATCTTTTGCATACTCATTGTTCAAAGATGATACAACAGGATTTGGCACGAGTGTCTTGAAATCATATTCTGTACATTCGTTCTTGCTGTTGTACATGTAAATCTTGTTGGTTGGATTGTCTGTCAGAGTTGTTGGTACATCAACAAGCAAGGTGTGGTCTGTTATGAAACTTGTGTTCAGTATAGCCTCTTGGTCGTTGAAGAAAATCTTCTTGATACTTCTGAGGTTGTTACCCACCAAACAGATGTTAGTACCCATGTAAGCTCCAGTTAACATGGAGTCTTTCTTGGTGACATCGCTAAGACGGATGTAGTCAATAGAAGGGCTACCTCCTGCAACTTCATATTTGTCTGGTTCATCAACGCAACTGGTCAAGCTGGCGCTGCCCATCATTGTTGCACCCAGAAGAATGAAGCTTAGAACTTTATTGTTTAATTTCATAATGATTCTTTTTTGGAGATTCTACTTAATAAGCGAACTGTGAAATGTCTATGTGCTGAGGAGCCTCAAGCAAATGAGGGTTCTGTGTAGCATCCTCTGTAGGGAATGGAATTGTGAAACTGCTCTGCTGAACATTCTGGTGTTTGCCAGGGTCGTCATTGTAGCGAACATCACTTGTTACATTCCATGGACCATTCTTGGCACCTTTGTTATACCATGTTTCGTACAAATCGTTCAAGCCATAGTATTCGTTACGCTTTTGAGCATTCAACTCTGCTATTGTAGCATCTGGATCGTAGTAATATCTACGTACGAAGTCGTACCAACGATCACCCTCCAATGCCAATTCAAGACGACGCTCTTTCCATACATCTTCCCAAGTAATAGATGATGGGCGCTCGTAAGTCATAATGGCACGATTGCGAACCTTGAAGAAGGCGTCGATGGCAGAAGCATCTGTTGTAGAACCGCTGTTGCCAATCTTTGCTTCTGCATAAATCAAATATACGTCAGCAAGTCGTAACAATTGTGTGTAGTTGCCGTATGCCATGATGTCGAATGCACAGTTAATGTGCTTTTGGTGGTCGGCTGCATCACCTACTAGGTGCTTAGCGCAGTTGGCTCCAGTTGGAGTCTGCAACTCACCATTACCTTGGTGATTCTCGTATCCTTTATATACGTGTTTAAGGAAGTCGAATCCACCACAGTCTGTATAGAAGTAATCATAAACATCACCAGCCATCATCATAGTTGCTTTACGTCTGATGTCAGTGTTGTTGCGGGTTTGGCTTGTTGGGTCTTCACCGAAAGCCTCTATTAAGTCAACAGATGGACCAGCCCATCCTCCCCATGTGTTACCAGTTTCGTCGAAACCTGTAATGGCTAAGTCGCTCTGCAAAGTGTTCTGGCTTGTCCAAGGGTCACGTGTTGCTCTCCAATGCCAAGCTATCAAAGACTCCTGACCTTTGTATGCGCTATAGAACATAGCTGGGTAGTTGCTGGCACTTTCTAGCTGACGTCCACTGTTGTCTATGACATCTTTTGCATATTTAGCAGCATTGTCCAAGTCTTCTTGATTACGCTCATGTTTTGTAGTCTTGATGTAAGAGCTACTGCCTCTTTCGTATGTGGTGCTATTGGGATCGAAACCAGCTTTGGTGAGATATACCTTTGCTAGTAATCCTTCTGCACTGTATTTATCGATTCTTCCTAAACCAGTAGCATCTCTCTCAGGCAAAAGTTCGATTGCTTTTTTGAGTGTCATGATAATGTAGTCATATACATCCTCTATGTTTGCCTTGTACTGGTCGTTGTATGTGCCAGCACCGATGATGTCTGTGTTGTTGTGGATGATTGGCACTGCACCAAATGTACGAACCAAGTAGAAGTATGCCATGGCTTTCCACGTAAGGCATTCTCCCATACAAGCGTTTCTTACGCTCTCGCTTGCGCCCTTCGCACCTTTCAATTTGTCATAGATGGTATTGGCGTATGCATTGACAGTCCAAAGAGAATAGGACATATCTTTAAGGTTGGCATTGTTGGCTGATACGTTGCAATTCCAGTACTGTGTTTCGTCACTACCATACCAATAGTAGTTTCCTGACATCACTTCTCCTACTTTAAAGAAGCCACGCTGGAAGTCGTACCATGGCATACTATAGAGTGCATTTGCTCCTTGATAACACTCGTTGTCTCCACTGTAGAATGTATCTGCATTGTAGTTTGAGTTGTCTGGCTGATTCAAAAAGTCGCCGCAAGAAGACAAGCTCATTCCGAGGAGAACAGCGCAAGTTGCTGCTTTGAAATTATTATATTTTTTCATAATGATTCTTTCTTTAATTGTTTAGAATGCAAGGTTGAGACCGAAAGAGTAAACGGTTGGTGATGGATAACGTCCATTATCTACACCAAAGCTATAACCATTTGCGTCTGATGTGCTTGCTCCAACTTCAGGATCGTAGCCCTTGTAGCCTGTGATGGTGAAGAGATTCTGGATGTTGGCATAGACTCTCAAGCTCTCGATATGAAGGAAACGTACATACTTCTTAGGTAATGTATAACCTAAAGTGATGTTCTTCATTCTCAAGTATGAGCCATCCTCTACGTATCTATCGCTGATAACTGTTGAGTTGCCAGCAGGATCACCAATAGCCAAACGTGGAATGTTGGTCAATGGGTTTACGACTCGTACGTTATCTACGTCATCATACCAATTATATACGAGGTTAGCATTGTTGCCCTTGTAGCCCATGCTATAATCCTTGTTAGGATCGATTGGCGCCAACTGTGCGTGGTTCTTTACCGAAGCACTTTGGTTTACCCAAGCATTGTTCATACGGCTCATGCTGATATTGAGGTAGTTCATTACCTTGTTGCCAACAGAACCACTGACGAACAATGTCAAATCAAAGTCCTTATAGCGGAAGGTGTTGGTCCAACCAAACGTATATTTTGGTTGTGGATTACCAATGTATGTCTTGTCGTGATCATCGATAACACCATCTGGTTTGCCGTCAGGACCTGAGATGTCTTTGAATTTGAGGTCGCCTGGCCAAACAGTAGTACCCTTGCTAAGTGCTCCTTCCTTATAAGTGGCAGGCTTTGGTGAGTTCTTGATATCTTCGTAGTCTTTGTAAACGCCATCTGTAACATAGCCCCAGAATTGATAGAGAGGCTTACCGATATTACTAACGCAAACTACATCGTTCCATTGACCATAGCCGATGATGTTGGCATTGGTTGTGCCGCTAAGTCCCACTAATTTGTTCTTGTTCCAAGAAATGTTGAACTCAGAATCCCAAGAGAAATTCTTGGTAGAAATAGGGTGTGCATTGATTGTCAATTCAAGACCCTTGTTCTCAATCTTTCCAAAGTTACCCCAAGGCGCATTCAGTCTAGAAGAAAGATTTCCCTGAGTACCCATATATGATGGCAACTGCAATGGCATCAACATATCATTTGACTTCTTGTTGTACCAATCGAGTGTTATGTTCAACTTGTCATTGAAGAATCCAAGGTCAAGACCGATATTGGTTTGTTCCTGCGTCTCCCATTTAATGGAGGTGTTAGGAATGTTGGTAGGACGATAAGCAACGCTAGTCTGACCAACGAGGAACTTGGTAACGGTAGTACCCCATTTGTATGAACCGATATTAGCATTACCTGTCTGTCCCCATCCTATACGAATTTTTCCATTGCTCAACCATTTGTTAGCAAACTGCATGAATTTCTCATTGCTGAATCGCCAACTTGCAGCAAATGAATGGAAAGAAGCCCAGCGATTCTTAGGACCGAAGTTGGAGCTACCATCACGACGGAACGTATAGGTTGCCAAATAGCGATCATCGTAATTGTATGTCTCACGAGTGAAGAATGAAGACATGGTCGTTACACCAAAACCAGACTTGATGGAAGGGGTGTTGGAACCTAAAGATGGCAGATGAATACTATTGTTTGGTAACTTGGTGCCAGACTGATATGTATAATCCCAATCGCTTTTCCATGCTTCTTGACCCACCATGGCTGTGAATGAGTGCTTGTCAATCTTGCCATTATATGTAAGATAGTTCTTCAACTGCCAGTATTTGCTATTGTTCTTCTGCCAACTTGAGCTGTTGGTGTCTTGTGTCCAGTTTCCTAGTATGATGGTTGGTGTAAATACTTCGGCATCACTCCATGACAAGTCGTAACCTAATTCTGCATGCCATACCAAATTCTTGATAGGTGTAATGTCTGCAAAGATATTTCCTGTCAACTTGTTACGTTTCATACCGATATCCTTGCTTAGGGCTAATGCAATAGGGTTTGGAGATGTCCAACCATTACGTACAACAGAAGTGTAGTTTCCATCTACGTCATAGATAGAAATGTCTGGAGGTGTTGTCAAAGCATAAGTGATAACACCTTCTGTACCGTCAGCGTGCAAAAGTCTTTCTTTGGTATGAGTATAAGTTGCATTTAAGCCAAGTTTCAACCAGCTCTTGAGCTGAGCATCTAAGTTGGCGCGGACGTTCATACGTTTAAAATTAGAGCCGATGATGGTACCATCTTGGTCCATCATACCACCACTCACGTAATATTTAACCTTGTCTGTACCACCTTGTGCAGCAACTTGATGTTGATGTTGGAAAGCAGTGCGGAATACTGCGTCTTGCCAGTTAGTACCTCTGCCAAGAATAGAAGGATCGGAGAAATCAGTACGAGCTTGGTCTTGTCTGATCCAACCATTTGTCACAAAGTCGTTGTAGTATTCAGAGAACTCACGAAGGTTGAGAATGTCAATACGTTTACCTTGGTGTTGCCATGCCACCATACCATCGTATGTAAATTTTGCCTCTCCAGATTTACCTCTCTTAGTAGTGATGAGAACGACACCGTTTGCACCCTGTGCACCATAAATAGCAGTGGCAGAGGCATCTTTTAAGATTTCCATGCTTACGATGTCGGCAGGGTTGATAGTTGACATAGGAGAAACTGTAGATACAGAACCATTTCCTAAGGCATCACCTAAACCGAGGCTACCACCACTTGAACCTCCTCCTTGGAAGATAACGCCATCAATGACGTAAAGTGGTTCGGCACCAGCATTGATTGTTGCTTGGCCACGAACACGAATTGAAGTAGAAGAACCTGGGGCACCTGAAGTCGCAACTGATGTCACACCTGCAACACGACCTTGGAAACTCTGGTCGAGGTTAGTAATAATAGAACCTTTGATTTTGTCTTCACCCATTGAAACGGAGGCACCAGAGATGTCGCTCTTCTTCATGGTACCATAACCGACAACAACCACTTCGTCAAGGCTGTTGTTGTCCTCTGCCAATGTAATGTCGTACTTGTTTTGCCCCCCCACCTTAAAGGTCTTGGTGACATAGCCTACGTAAGAAATTTCTATCGTCTGACCAGCAGATACATTGATAGAATAGTTACCGTCCATGTCGGTAACGGTAGCATTGCTTGTACCTTTTACTTTTACTGTGGCACCGATGATAGGCCCCATGGCATCAGTGACGGTACCAGTGATTTTCTTGGTTTGTTGAACAGCCTGATTGGTTGTAATCTGGGCTGCGAAAGTTTGCTGAGGGGAGATGCCGAGGAGACTCAAGGCAGCTATTCCAGCAAGCAACTTTTCTCTACTTTTTGAATTCATACATTCTTTTTGTTAGTTGGTTAAAACTTCTTGGTACTCATCTTTAGAGTTCCAAGATTAAGTAAGATTCTCTGTTGTCTTCCTTGCTCTGATAGGGTTTGGAAAGCGAGGAGAGAAGCTCTAGGTTATTCTACTTTGTTTCATTGTTGTGATTATTTATATTGTTGTTAATGTTATTTTCTTTAAGTTTCTTATTAAGTTTCTTATTTAGGCTTTTGTATTCGGTTGCAAAGTTATTACATTTTTGCATATTTCATTTCATATCTTTTGCCTATTGCTGATACTTTTTTGCAAAAGTGCAATTTTGACTCTTTTCTTTGTTGTATAGGGTGTTTCGCTACACTTATTATTCAAGATTGGGGCATGTGCTGAGTGTTGTTATTGTATCAGTTGTGCCATTTTTTTATAATACCTCTTGTGTGTTGCAGCAGAGTATAATAAATGTACCCGTTCTTATTTATATATATGCAAGATGGATGGGGCGTAAATCTCACATAGATTGTTTAGGTTGCCCATGTTGAAGGATATTCATGTGTGATTCATGAGCTATCAGTTTGGATGAAACCAGGAAAACGATAACTTCTCTTTGGTGATTTCTCTGCTTGAGTCATGTTCTGGCTCTATCGTTTGCTAGATAAAATCCACAACTTTTTTCAACTTGCAAAGAAAGTATAAGCAATTAGCAAAATAGTACAAAGATATTTCTGATTTTTGCTTTATCTTTGCAACCGAATAACAAAGATAGATAACTAACATGTCTAACCTGGCATTTCTTTGCCAATCATTTTAACAACAAACAACAACAATGAAGGATTTTAGGTTAATAATTATAGGTATCCTCTTCTGTGTGCTTGGCTCCTTGAGCGTTAGCGCACAGATAAGAGGCTACAACATCGTAGTGAGCGTGACTCCTGACCATCAGGACTGGAACTACAAAGTGGGTGAGAAAGCCAACTTCGTGGTGAATGTGCGCAAGTCAGGCACATTGCTCGACAATGTAAAGGTAGATTTCGAGGCGGGTCCTGTGATGTATCCAGACGTGAAGAAAAGTATCACCCTAAAGGATGGAACGATGAAATGGAGCGGTGCTATGAAGACTCCAGGCTTCTATCGCTTGAAAGTGATTGCTCATGTGGGAGGTAAGGACTATGAGGGACTTTGTACTGCATCCTTCTCTCCGGAGAAAATCAAACCTTTCGCTCAAGAACCTAAAGACTTCGATGCTTTCTGGCAGAAAGCCTTGGACGAGGCTCGTCAGACCGGATTGAATCCTACCAAACGACTTCTCCCTGAACGTAGCACACAGGATGTGAACGTATATGAAATCAGCTATAACAACAACCGTTGGGGCTCCAAGATGTATGGTATCTTGAGCATTCCTGTGAAGCTAGGCAAATATCCTGCTTTGCTCCGTGTGCCCGGTGCTGGCGTTCGCCCTTACTATGGCGATAACTATACTGCTGCAGGCAAGTGCATCGTGCTGGAAATTGGCGTACATGGCGTACCCGTGACGATGGAGCAAAAGATATATGATGACCTTGCCAATGGTGCTTTGCAAGGATATTGGAACACCAACTTGGACGACCCGGATCGCAATGCCTACAAGCGTATTGTGACAGGTGCTGTACGTGGTGTTGATATGATTGCTTCCCTTGACGAGTGGGATGGCAAAACCCTCGGTGTGACTGGTGCTTCACAAGGTGGTTTCCTCTCGCTCGCAGTGGCAGCCCTCGATAAGCGTGTCACTTTCCTTGGTGCTATCCACGATGCCATGTGCGACTATGAGGCTGAGCTTCACGGAGTTGCAGGCGGTTGGCCTCACTACTTCTACAAGGCTGAGGGTAAGTTTGGCTTGGCTGAAAAGGAAGTGAAACTCACGGAGGTGGAGAAGGCTCGTGTGGCTGGTGCTCGTTATTATGATGGGGTCAACTTCGCTCGTCGCATCACTGTTCCGGCTTGGTTTAGCTTCGGTTACAATGACGAGGTGGTTCCTCCAACTTCTGCTTATGGACTCTATAATACTATTCAGGCTCCAAAGTCGTTGAGCGTTTATCAGATGACGGGTCATTACTGGTATCAGGAGCAGTATGATGAGTGGCAAGACTTCTTGACCAAGCAGTTGATGAAATAGAATATTTACTAAACTTCAATATATACAATATGACAATCAAAAGAATGTTGATGGGGGCTTTCTGTTGCCTCGCTTTGCAAGGAGCGTATGCTCAGTGTTGTTCTCCAGCGAAACAGTTGATGAAGCGCTTGAGCGTTTTGCAAGAGAAGGGTATCATGCTCGGACACCAGGACGATCCTGTGTATGGCACTACTTGGAAATGGGACGAGGGAAAGAGTGACGTGCTCTTGACCGTAGGTGATTATCCAGCCATCATGGGTTTCGACTTGGGTAAGCTCGAACTGGATAGCAAGGAGAATCTTGACGGCGTGCCTTTCGATCGAATGCGCCAAGAGATCATCGCTCAGCATCAGCGTGGTGGCATCGTCACCTTGAGTTGGCATCCTTGGAATCCGGTGACTGGCGAGAATGCTTGGGATCCTAAGGGCGATGCGGTCAAGGCGGTGCTCGAAGGCGGTGCTCAACAACAGAAGTTTGAGTCTTGGCTCGGCAAGGGGGGTCAGTTCATCAATTCTTTGAAGACTGCCGATGGCAAGAAAGTACCAGTGATATTTCGACCATGGCATGAGATGAACGGCGGATGGTTCTGGTGGGGTGCCAATAGTTGCACTGCATACCAGTATAATATGCTGTATATCAAGACTTATGTGACTTTAATAAAGGCTGGCTGCAACAACATCGTTTGGGCGTGGTCACCTAATCTGAGTGACAAGAAAACAGTGGAAGCTTTCTTGGAGCGTTATCCAGGAGGTGACTTCGTTGACCTCATCGGCGTTGACATCTATGAGTTTGACAATGATGACGCCAACTATCAGAAGAACTTGCAGGAGACCTTGGATGTCATGAAGCTCGCTTCGGAGAAGGTGGGCAAGATGGCAGCCTTGACAGAGACTGGTTGTCGTGGCATCTCTCAGAAGAAAGATTGGTTTACCAAGGCACTTTGGCCTGTGCTCCAGAACTATCAACTCAGTTATGTGCTCTTCTGGCGCAATGCTTGGGACAAGCCTGCAGAGGAAGCTTATCTGCCTGGCGTGAAGGATGGAGCTATCGTCAAGGACTTCAAGAAGTTCTATAAGGAGCCAAAGGTGCTTTTCGCCAAGGACATCGAGGCAGTGAAGCCTTGTTGCAAGAAAGCGGAAGGAAAATCTTGCTGCAAGAAGGACTAATCCTTAAAACATCATAATAGTACGAATCATAATAAAATAATTAGTATATGACAACGTTTCAAGACAAAGTAAAGGCATTGCGTGCTCATCACGAGGAGTTGTTGAGCCGCAAGAACGAACCTGTAGAGTGGGGCAACGGCATCTACGAGAAGTACAAGAACCCTATTTTGACAGCAGAGCATACTCCTTTGGAGTGGCGTTACGACTTCGATGAGAAGAGTAATCCATACTTGATGCAGCGCATCAT